>Ga0307995_1000076_pt1 | contig 66255 bp, 60 predicted proteins | sample EllFjometagen262_FD_203132 | JGI IMG/M metagenome (GOLD analysis project Ga0307995, IMG submission 203132) | Marine microbial communities from Ellis Fjord, Antarctic Ocean - #262 | ecosystem: Environmental > Aquatic > Marine > Unclassified | place: Southern Ocean | collected 2014-11-02 | reverse complement strand
ACATTAAATTAGATTGTAAAACCTAAACTTTAAAGCACATATTTAAACAATGGAACACTGCTACTTTTGGGTGCAAAAATAAATGGGAAGAGTAATTAAAACTATAACAAACGCAAAAATAAATTTAATTTATTATGTGTGTTTTCTGTTTGTTTCTTTTTTTTCCAGAAAAATGTTTCTGGAGTATTTAGGAGTAGATTTTATTGGGCTAACTGCCACATTGAATGGTGTTTTAGGTATGTTAAGTCTCGCCGAATTAGGTATTGGAACAGCTGTAGGGTATGCGCTATATAAACCAATTTATGATAAGGATAACGATGAGATAAATAAAATCGTTTCCTTACTTGGCTATCTATATAAAAAAATAGGTTTTGTGATTTTGTTTTTTGGAATTGCTATTTCTTCGGTAATTCCGTTAATTATAGTAGATACAACATTCAATTATTGTGTCATATTTTTCGCTTTTTTATCTTTTCTGTTTTCTTCATTGTTAGGATATTTTTTTAATTACCATCAGGTGTTATTGTTTTCAGATCAAAAGAATTATATAGTTACAAAGTATTATCAGAGTGTTTTGATTTTAAAGTTATTGGTTCAAATATCTTTGGTGTATTTATTTCAGAATTATTTTATTTGGATTATAGTTGAGTTACTGTTCTCAATATTTTATAGTGTTTTGTTAAGACAGAGGGTGAAAAAGGAATATCCGTTTTTGTCATTAAGAGCGAAAGCAACTTCTAATATTTTAAAGGAGTATCCAGAAGTTATTAAAAAAGTTAAACAAATATTTTTGCAGAAAGTATCATATCTTGTCTTAACAGGTACGGATAACATTTTAATTTATGCTTTTGCAAACCTAAAAGCGGTTGCTTTTGTAGGGAATTATCAGTTACTAATAACAAGCCTACAGACTCTAGCAGGAACTCTTTTTTCTGGCACTGGAGCAGCCATTGGTAATGTCGTAGCGGAAGGAAATGAAAAAAATATAAGAAAAATATTTTGGGAAATGATGGCAATTAGACATTTTATAGCAAGTGTCCTATTTGTTGCTGTTTATTTTCTAATAGATAAATTCATTGTATTGTGGATTGGAGTTGAATTTATTTTAGATAAGGATTTAGTTGTTTTAATGTTAATAATTATGGTGCTTGGGCAAATTAGGGTACCTGTGATGAATTATCTAAATGCTTATGGTTTATTCAGTGACGTATGGGCTTCTATTTCTGAAACAATACTAAATTTAGTGACTTCTCTTGTGTTAGGATATTTATGGGGAATAAAGGGGATATTTTTTGGCACAATAGTTAGTATGGGCTTACTTGTTTTGGTTTGGAAACCCTATTTTTTCTACAAGAATGGGTTTAAGTTGCCCGTTTACGATTATTACCGAGGTCAAGCATTATTAATACTTCCTTTTATTATTGTCTTTCCAATTGTAAGATTTTATTTTAGCAACAAAATTTTATTGATCGACTCATATTTGGATTGGATTTTTATGGGATTCAAATTATTTATTTTCACTGTTATATTTTTTGTGATTCTTTTTTTTATTTTTAGTCGAGGTTTTAGATCATTAGTGGATAGAATTTTGATCCCTTTAAGAAAGAAAATACGATTATAAAATTTTGTTATGTTATTATTAAAGGAATATAAATTATTATGCTTAAATGAAAACTAAAATATTATTCATGATTAATACTATGAATCTTGGAGGTACAGAAAAATCTCTAATTTCATTGTTGTCTGTTATGTCTGCCGAGAAATACGATATTACCCTATTGATGTTGGAAAAATATGGAGAACTTCATGATTTTATTCCAAAATGGGTGAAAACTGAATATGTGAAAGGATATAGTAGCATAAAAAATATAATCTTTATGCCACCACTAAACACAATTACGGAGTTTCTAAAAAGAGGCAGGTTACTTAAAGCATTTAGGCTAATGATTATTTATATTATATATAAAATGTCGAAAAATTTTGATTGCTTTTATTATGAGGCTTTGAAAAATAAAAAAGCGAATGAAGAATATGATTTGGCTATAGCTTATGCGGGTCCATTTGATTTCGTTAGTTATTTTGTAATTAAAAAAATTAATGCGAAGAAAAAGATTCAGTGGATTCATTTTGATGTGAGTAAATTTCTTTCATCAAATGTTTTTGGGGATAAATTTTATCAGTTTTTTGATAAAATTTATTGTGTATCCGAGAATGCTAAACTTATTTTTGATGAAAAATTCCCACATGTTTGCGATAAAACTTCTGTTTTTAAAAACATAGTTTCTAAAAGTAATTTAGAACAGTTCGTTTCAGTAGGTGAAACTTTTTCAGATGATTACGAAGGTTTAAAAATACTAACATTAGGGAGGTTGTCAGAAGAAAAAGGACAGCAAATGATTCCTAGTGTAGTGCTTAGGCTTAAAAAGAAAAAATTTAAATTTAAATGGTATCTAATAGGTGACGGGAAGTTAAAAGATAATATGTTGTCTCAAATAGAGGAGTTAGGTATTAAAGATAATTTAATAGTACTAGGAACTAAAATAAACCCATATAGATTCGTTAAAGATTGCGATATATATGTACAAACCTCTTTTCATGAAGGCTATTGTTTAACAGTTCATGAGGCAAAAATTCTGGATAAACCTGTTGTGATGACTAATGTTGCAAGTGCTAGCAATTTAATCGCTCATGGGGAAGATGGTTTGATTGTAGAAATTAGTGAAGATGGGATTTATAAAGGTGTAAAGGCACTGCTTGAAGACAGGAAGCTGCTGAAATCATTAAAAAAAAACTTATTGTGTCAAGAGACCATGAGTGAAATTGAGAAGTTTAATATATGAAGTAGATACTTTTGACATACAAACACAAATCGATTATAAAAATTTACATAAAAGGAAGTCATCTCGACTTTTATTATCGCCTACAAAATTATCGTTTTGTCCTCCTATTTTGTCTATGTATTACTCCATATCGCTGCTATGAAGTGCAAAAAAGTCTTCATCTGAGAGCAAAAGCATTATTTTCGGCTTGATAAAAAAGTTGAGATGACTTCATGATTTAAAAGCAGAATTACATAATTTCCTTAAAAACTATTTTCAATAATGAAAGTTTTCTTAATTATTCCAATTTACAATACTGAGAACTATATAACTGAATGTATAGAATCTGTTTTAAAACAAAGTTATACTGATTTCGAATTGCTATTGATTAATGATGGCTCTACTGATAAGAGTGCCCCCAATGTGCCTCTAGGAATTAAATTAAGAATGTTTATTTATTATTTCATAGAAGTTAAATAAGGGCTCAAATGACGTTAATATCTATTATTATCCCAGTCTATAATGTTCAAGAGTTTTTAGAAAAATGTGTGAATAGTGTTAGCTCACAAACTTATAGAAACATAGAGATTATATTGGTAAATGATGGCTCAAAAGATGATTCAGGTGATATATGTGAAACATTAGCGAATCAAGACGACCGTATTTCTGTGATTCATCAAAAAAACGAAGGCTTGTCTGATGCTCGCAACACAGGAACGAAAGCTGCTCATGGTGATTACCTATTTTATTTAGATTCAGATGATTATTTGAGTAGGGATTGTTTAGAAAGCTTACACAATGCAATATTAGCACAAGATGCTGAAGTTGCTCAAACTAACTTTTATTATGATTATACAGACTATCTATTGTACAACAATAATTTGAATGGAAAAGACAAAGTATACACTAGGGAAGAAGCCATGCATTTATTAATTAAACAAAAAGTAATTAAAAACTTTACTTGGGGAAAATTAATTCGTGCAGACATAGCTAAAAAAAATCTTTTCCCAAAAGGAAAATACTTTGAAGATACTTTTTGGAAATTTCACATTATTCATGAATGTGCAAAGTATGCAGTTTTAGCTGAGCCAAGGTTATATTATTTGCAGCGTTCAAGAAGTATTTCAAGTAGTTTTACAGATAAAAACATGGATCAAATTGAAGGGGAGGCTTTGCGATTAGATTTTATTAAAGAGCATTACTCTGCTAACTATTATAATGAAAGCTTACGATCCTTTAATAATAAAATCTTACAATTTAAACAACTCATCATCAATTTACCTAGTAGTGAGCAATCATGGTTCAAAAATGAACTGAATAAATATATTAATAAATATAATTTAAAGAATCATTTTACCATTGTATATTTAATACACGAAAATAAAATTTTGAGGAAGGGGTTTAATTTATTTAAGCATATTTATGGACGTTTAATATCTCATAATGTATGGGTGAAAATTTATAAAAATGATTAAGGATATATTTTATAGACTATTTAGCGTATTACCGATTAAAAAAAAAAAAATCATTTTCTGGGGATATTATGGTGCCCAATATGGTGGTAGTCCCAAATATATAAGCGAACATATAGTCGCACATAAATCAGAATTTGATGTGGTTTGGGGAACTGTAGATCCAGATAGTATGACAAATGTAAAGGTAAGAAAAGTAAAATTTGCTTCTTTAAAGTTTCTGTATGAGTTGGCCACAGCCAAGTTTGTTATTACTAATTATCGGTTTAGTATAAACATGAATAAACGCTCTGGTCAAATTTATATTCAAACCTGGCATAGTTCGTTGCGTTTAAAGAAAATAGAGAAGGATGCCGAGTCTTTTTTACCTCAAAACTATATTCAACAGGCAAAACGGGACTCTACTAAAATTGATTATTTACTATCTGGTTGTAAAGATAGTACACAAATTTTCAAACAGTCCTTTTGGTATGATGGGGAAATTTTAGAAATAGGCACACCCCGAATCGATCCAATTATTCAAAAAGAAAGCTCACATTTAAAAGGAATTAAGGAAAAACTGGGCTTAGATAGCGATGAGAAGGTACTCTTATATGCGCCAACATTTAGAAAAAGCAATGATTATTCTTGTTATTTACGTGACTTTTCGGACATAGTAAAGTCATTAGAGAATAAAATGGGAGGAAGATGGAAAGTAGTTGTGCGTCTGCATCCTCATTTAATTAATAAAGCAGATGAAATTATAAAGAATACGGATGTTATAAATGGATCTTCTTATAATGACATTCAAGAACTATTGATAGTTACTGATTTTTTAATAACGGATTATTCATCCTTGATGTTTGATTTTTTATTTTCTAAAAAGTCAGTGTTGCTTTATTTGCCAGATTTACAAGACTACTTAAAAAATGAAAGAGATCTCTATTATGATGTTGAAGAACTTCCTTTTTTAAAAGCTTTTGACCACGAAGAGATTATTAATAAAATTCAGAGTTTTGATTCAATAAAATATGTATCAAATCTATCTGATTTTGAAGAAAGAATTGGATCCTTTGAAAAAGGAACTGCATCCAATCAGTTAGTTTCAATTTTAAAAAAACATATTTAATGAAACACACACATATTATAGGTTATACAACCGGAGTATTTGATATGTTACATATAGGTCATTTAAATATTTTGAAAAATGCTAAAGAAAACTGCGATTATTTAATTGTAGGCGTCACCGTTGACGAATTAGTTTCTTATAAAGGAACCAATGCAATTATTCCATTTGAAGAGCGTATGAAAATAGTTGAAGCGATTCAATATGTGGATAAAGTAGTACCTCAAACTTCAATGGATAAAATGAAAGCTTGGGAAAAGCTGAAGTTCAACAAAATGTTTGTAGGGAACGATTGGAAAGGTACGGAAAAATGGAACAAGCTTGGAGAAGAGTTTGCACAAATAGGAGTTGAGATCCAATATTTTCCTTATACTAAAGGAACTTCTTCTACACATCTTAAAAATGTATTAAGTCAGCTTTTAAAGAAATAAAAGTCATGGAAGAATTCAGAAAAACATTTCAAGTCGAAGATCTCAAAATAGAAAAAATAGGATCCTGGATCATTAGTTTAAGATCACAACAAATAACCTTAGGTTCTTTAGTGCTGTCCTTGAATAGGAAATGCCCTCATTTAGGAGAAATAACTGAAAAAGAGGGAAAAGAACTTAGTCAAGCTTTTAAAGTTTTAGAAGAATTACTGGAAGTAAGCTTTAAACCCAATAAAATAAATTATTTGGGTTTAATGATGGTAGATCACCAAGTGCATTTTCATGTGATTCCAAGATATGATGATTTGAGAACTTTTAAAGAAATGGAATTTAAAGATAAAGATTGGCCAAAACCACCTGTAATGTCAAATGTTGTTAATCTAACCCATGATGAATTAACAAGTATAAAAGAGTTTATGAGTTTAGCATTATAGTAAAATATAGATAATGTTAAATACTGTAGAAGTTTTCTTTTTCTTTTTTACATAGGAAAATAAATTATTACTTCTTCATTTAGAATGTTGTTTTGGTATCACGAGTTGAGAATAGATTTTATAATTTTTTGTAACAGTTTAAGAATATTAAATCATTTTTTAGTTCTACTTTTTAAAACAAAAAGTTGATGAATAAAAAGAAATTATTATTTGTAAATGAATCTTTGACTTTAGCCGGGGGAGAAAAGAGTTTAGTCGCTTTACTATCTTTGATAGATTCTAATAAATATGATATAGACTTGCAGTTGTTTCTTTATGGAGGCGCTTTAGATAGTTTTATCCCTCAGTATGTAAATATTTTACCACCTATTCCCTATACGCAATTTGCAGCGCAGAGTTGGAAAAATAATTTACTATCGTTAACAAGCCGTTGTAATATTTCATTCTTATATTCTAAACTGAAATATTCTATAAGATTAAGATGTGGAAAATTCAATCATCCTGAAAAGGCACAACTCTATTGGGAGGCTGTAGCAAATAGCATTACAGTTGCAAGTAAAAATTATGATGTTGCTATTGCCTATGCTCAGGGGATTCCTACTTATTATGTAATTGATAAAATAATTGCAAACAAAAAAATCGCCTGGGTAAATGTTAACATGCAATCTAAACCAAAGAATAAAGTTTATCAGAAGACATATTACAATAAATATAAAGCTATAGTTGCAGTTTCAGAAGGCACCAATAAACATTTAAGAGGGCTATTCCCAAATTTATCAAATAAGTATTACACTATAACTGACATTATTGATTATGCCTCAATATTGAAAATGGCTTCATTTAGCAGTAAATCTTTTGATAAGAGTTGTTTTAATATATTGACAGTTGCTCGATTAAATAAAACTCAAAAAGGGTATGATATCTTATTAGAGGTAGTTAAAATACTGAAAGATAGAGGGGTTAATTTTCACTGGTATGCAATAGGTGAAGGTTCATATAAACCTGAAATGTTAAAATATATAGAGCAATACAAATTAAAAGATAGATTCACTTTCTTAGGTGTAACTGCAAATCCTTATCCTTATTTTAAAAATGCAGATTTATACGTGCAAACTTCAAGATTTGAGGGGTATGGTCTTTCGATCGCAGAAGCTCGTTTGTTGAATGTACCAGTTGTAACCACTCGATTTGTTAATGTTTTTATGCAAATGGTACATGGTAAAAATGGATTAGTTGTTGATATAGATGCGAATGCCGTGGCTGATGCGATTGAACGTATGATGAATGATCAGCAATTATATGATTCAATTGTTGAATACTTAAAATTAGAGCAAAAAGAAAATTATGAATCTGTTGAAAAGTTTGATCGATTAATCAATAATAGAATATCAAAAGACAGAACCAAAAGAAAATTATGAATCTATTGAAAAGTCTGAATGTTTAAGCAACAAATTTTGTGCATTTATATTATAATCAATGTTATACACAACTTCAAATAAGATAGTGTTGGGTAAAAAATATAAGAGAATATAGATGGAAATCACTAAAAGTCAATCAAAGATGTTGCAAACAATGGCAACTCTCATGATGTTGTTTTTGCATTTGTTTAACAGAGAGCATATTGGATTGTTTAATCCATTAATTTATGTTGGAAGCCAACCTCTTTCTTATTATTTATCCTTGTTTTGTGATTGTTGTGTTCCTATATTTTGTTTTGTTAGTGGATATGGGTTATACCAAACATATAACAAAAACGAGACGCCTTATACAAAGAATAACTTAAGGCGTATTCTTAAGTTATATATTAATTATTGGTTAATACTTTTCATTTTTGCTATTTGTTTAGGTTTTTTATTAAATAAGCATGGGTATCCTGGTGATTGGATGACGTTGTTTTTAAATATACTTGCAGTTGATAATTTGTATAATGGAGCTTGGTGGTTCTTTTTTACTTATATCTTGTTGGTTTTTAGTTCAAGTATAATATTTAGAATAGCAAAAAGCAACTATGCAATTCTGTTATTTTTATTTTCAATTGGCTTTTATTTAATCTCTTTTTATTTTAGAATTTATAGCCCAAATCTTTTTGATAGCGTTTTTATAAATTGGTTACAAAGACAGATTTGTTTATATGGATGTTCTTTTTTTCCATTTTTAACTGGTGCCTTGTCATTAAAGTACAAATGGAACACAAAGGTTTCATCATTTTTTAATAAAGTTAAATTAAAAAACAGTTTAGCACTGACAGCTATAATAATGTTGATTATTATACATGGTTTAATTCCTAATTTTATTGTAGCACCATTTTTAGCGATCCCTTTTATTTTGTTATTTAATCAAATCAAATTTTCAAATCAAATTAATAAATTAATATTAAAACTATCTGTTCATTCAACTAATTTATGGTTGATTCATATGTTTTTTTACCAAGTTTATTTTAAAAACTTTATTTATAGTGCTAAATATGTATTACTAATTTTTTTATTACTTATTGGTTGTAGTTTGCTTAGTTCCTACTTCATAAATAAAATATATCATCCAATTTTGAAATTGAAGTTTATAAAATGAAACTACTTTATATAACCAACGGCATCAAAGGTTCTGGAGGTTTAGAGCGCGTATTGGCAGTAAAGGCTAGTTATTTAGCTGATAAATTTAATTATAAAGTACATATACTTACATTGAATGACGGCAATAATGAACAATTTTTTAAATTTAGTTCCAATATAACGTTTCATGATATTAAAGTCAGTGGGAACCCAGTTACTTATTTTATAAAGTATAGAAGAGGTCTTAAAAACACTATTAAGAAGATAAAACCAGACGTTATTTCTGTTTGTGATGACGGTTTAAAAGGGATTTTGTTCCCTATCTTAATTGGAAAGAAAATACCAGTAATTTATGAGCGTCACGCTACTTTAAATCTTAATTTTATTAGTATTAATAAAATAATAAAATATTGCTCAAAAAAGTTAATGGTTTTTAGTGCAAAAAAATTTGATGCGTTTATAATATTAACTGAGGGAAATAAAAAAGACTGGAAAAGTGTTTGTTGCACTGTAATTCCCAATCCATCTCCTTTTAGCAATAAAAACACAAGTCTAATAGAGAATAAAGAAAATGTAGTCTTAGCAGTTGGTTCTCAAAGTTATAATAAAGGGTATGACAGATTGTTCTTAAGTTGGGAAATTATACAAAAACAGCATCCACATTGGCAACTTAAAATTTATGGAAAAGAAAATTTAGCTTTAAAATTACAAAAAGAAATTAATGAATTAAACTTACAAAAAAGCATTTTTTTAGAGAAACCAATTAAAAAAATTGAAGAGATCTATAATAAAGCCTCAATTTTTGTTTTGCCATCGAGGTCAGAAGGTTTTGGTATGGTATTAATTGAAGCCATGAGTTTTGGTGTGCCCTGCGTTTCCTTTGATTGCCCTCACGGCCCTGCCGATATTATAAAAAATGGAGAAGATGGATTCCTAGTTAAAAACGGAAATATCCACCATTTTTCAAAAGCAATTATTGAGTTAATTGAGAAAAAAGAGAAAAGAATTAAAATGGGAGCAAATGCTAAAGAAAATATAAAACGTTATGCTCCCGACGCAATAGTACCTTTATGGGATGATTTGTTTAAAAAATTGACACTGCCAGAATGAGGATTGCTTATTATACAGATCAAGTTTATTTACATGGGGGAATTGAAAAAGTATTGGCTCAAAAATTGAATTATTTGGCATTAAATACTAATCATGAAGTTTATTTAATTACCACTGAGCAAAAGGGAAAGGGTCACTGTTATCATATTACAGATAACATCAAACATCATGATTTAGGTGTCAACTACATAAGATCTAAAAGCTACTTTAGCCTTAGAAATCTAGAAAAAGTTCCAAAGCACATATACCTATTAAGAAAGAAACTAAAAGAAATTAATCCAGATGTATTAATTGTATGTAATTATGCATTCGATTTTTATTTTATTCCATTTATCTGTAGCGGCGCAAAAACCGTTAAAGAATTTCATTCTTCACGCTATTACTATGCAAAAGGGCTTCCTGATACTAGCCTTTTTAATAAAAAAATACATCAAATAAATAATTGGGTAGCAACAAAGTATAATCATTTAGTATTGCTCAATGAAGATGAAAAAAAATATTATCATTCAGATAATTTAGTAGTTATACCAAATGCTATTGCACAAAACCCTAAGAAAGAAATAATAAAACGAAAGAATATTATTATTGCAGCTGGCAGAATTGCTAATGTTAAACAATTTGATTATTTAATAAAAAGTTGGGCATTAATTGCAAAAAAATATCCAACTTGGGAGGTACACATTTATGGGGAAGGAGATAAAACTCTTTCTAAAAGCTTAGCGATATTAATAATGTCTCTGAATGTTCCTAATATTTATTTAAAAGGAGTAACAAATATTTTAGAAACTAAAATGCACGAAGCTTCTTTATATGCCCTGACCTCTGCTACTGAATGTTTTCCTATGGTATTACTCGAAGCCTTGAATTGTGGATTACCCATAATTTCATATGATTGTCCTCATGGTCCAAGAAATATTATAACAAATAATAAAGACGGAATTTTAATAACGCATAATAATATAACAGCATTTGCAAAGGAATTATCAAAACTTATAGACAATACTCTATTAAGAGCTGAAATGAGAAAAAATGGTTTAAAAAATGTAACTCGTTTTAATGAAGAAAATATAATGCCAAAATGGTTGCAACTGTTTAAAAACAAATGATATGATTTTTAACTCCATCATTCCATTACCATTTTATACCGCTATATTTTACAATTTTATTTTGGTTTTGGTAATTTTAGCAGCATTACACTTATTTAATAATGGTTATGACATAGGCAATCTAAAAAAGAAAGATATGCTCTCCATAAGTTTATTATTGTTTGTTATATTATATATGGGTTTACGCCCAATAAGTTCTCGATATTTTGGAGATATGGGTACTTATAGCCGTTATTTTAAACGGTTCCAATCCGGTGGTGAAATAAGAGTATCTGAAGATATGGCGTGGCATATTTTTATGAAGTTTTGTAGTAGTATTATGACGGTTAAAATGTTCTTTGTAGTTTGCGCATTTTTATATACCACACCATTATATCTTGCTGCCAAAAAATGGTTATCTCAAGATAGTTATTTGCTTTTTTTAATGCTTATTGCGTCCTTTTCTTTTTGGGCTTATGGCACCAATGGAATTCGAAATGGTATTGCTACCTCCTTATTTATTTTAGGACTTTCTTACTCAAACAAAAAACATCTATCATTTAGTATTATTATACTCTCTTATTTTGTTCATTCAAGTATCATAATTCCGGGTGCTGCGTTTATTTTAAGTTTATTTTATAAAAACTCTAAACATTACCTACTGGGTTGGTTATTAGCTATCCCTCTTTCAATTGCATTAGGAGGCTTTTGGGAAAGTTTATTTATGTCCTTGGGTTTTGGAGACGATAGAACAAGTTATTTAACAGATACTCGTTTTGCAGATCAATTTTCATCTGTAGGCTTTCGTTGGGATTTCTTAGCATATAGTGCAACAGCTGTATTTGCCGGGTATTATTTTATAATTGTAAAAAAATTTGAAGACAAAATATACATTCAGTTATTTAATATTTATGTTACAGCAAATGCATTTTGGGTTTTATTGATACGCGCTAGTTTTTCGAATCGTTTTGCGTACTTATCCTGGTTTTTAATGGCGCTAGTTATCTTCTACCCTTTCTTTAAAGCGGCATTTTTTAAAGACCAACCAAAAGTATTAGCCCGCACTATAATTGGGTATTTTGGTTTTACCTATTTCATGTTTTTAATTACATAAAAAATGAAAAAAATTACTGTTTTTACACCAACATATAATAGAGCTTACTGCTTGCATCAAGTCTATGAGAGTTTAATAAGGCAATCGAATCAGAATTTTTGCTGGTTGGTCGTTGATGATGGGTCCAATGACAATACAAAAGAACTTGTGCATTGTTGGAGTAATGATGACAAAATAGAAATAAAATATGTATTTCAAGAAAACCAAGGGATGCATGGTGCACACAATACCGCTTATGCTAATATAGAAACAGAATTAAATATCTGTATCGATTCTGACGACTTTCTGCCTAACAATGCTATTGCATTAATACTGGAAAAATGGGAAGCTGTTAAAGAAGACGATTCAATTGCTGGTATCGTTGGCTTAGACGCCGATAAAAATAGAAATATTATAGGAACGGCCATCCCAAAAGAATTAAAACGATGCACGCTAAGTGGCTTATATCAAAACCACAGAGTTAAAGGGGATAAAAAATTAGTGTATAGAACTGATATCGTAAAGAAGTATCCCCCATATCCAATTTTTAAAGGAGAACGATTCGTGCCGTTAGATTATCTGTATCTATTAATTGATCAGGATTATCACTTGGCTCCTTTAAACGAAGTGTTAATAATAGTAGACTATCAACTAGACGGTTCAACTTTGAATATATTTAAGCAATATCGAAAAAACCCTAGAGGCTTTGCTTTTTCCAGAATCAGCAGGATAGATTACGGTTCTACATTTGTTGAAAAACTAAAAAATAGCATTCATTTGGTTTCTAGCACCTTATTTTCAGGAGATTTTTCTAATTTATTCAAAACAAAACATACTTTATTGGTTGTTTTAAGTATTCCTTTAGGAATGTTACTCTATGGATACGTGCGATATAAAACAGCCATTTCAAGATGAAAATACTCCAAGTAATTAATAGTTTGGCTACAGGAGGTGCAGAGAAACTATTGCTAGAAACGCTTCCATTGTATCGAAAAAAAGGAATTGAAATGGATGTTTTGGTTTTAAACGGCACCGATACATCATTTATGAAACAATTAAAAGCATTGAATTGCTGTGCAGTTTATTCTTTAGGCACTGCCTCCGTATACAATCCATTACTGATATTTAAATTAATACCTTTTCTTAAAAAGTATAGCCTTGTTCATGTGCACTTATTTCCTGCACAATATTGGGTGGTAATGGCAAAACTAATTTCATTTTCAAAAGTAAAATTAATTTTTACAGAGCACTGCACAAGCAACAGGCGTTTAGAAAATAAAATATTTAAATTTATTGACAAATATTGTTATCGTTTCTATGATGGGGTGGTTGCAATATCAAAAGAAATAAATGAGATCGTATTAAAACACTCGAAATTAAATATTTCAAAAATTCATACAATTGAAAATGGAGTAAATTTAAACACTATCAGAAAAGCCCAGAGTTTAAATAAGAAAGACATCCTTCCATCTTTTAAAGAAGAAGATAAATTATTAATTCAAGTTGCAGGTTTTCGAGCACAAAAAGACCAAACAACATTGATAAAAGCAATGCAATTATTACCGTTGGAAGTTAAACTTGTACTTGCTGGTGATGGTGCATTAAAAAAAAATTGTCAAGATTTGGTAAGGGTTTTAAATTTAAAAGATCGTGTTTTTTTCTTAGGCATTCGTGCAGATGTTCCTCAGTTATTGAAAACAGCAGATATTGTGGTGCTGTCATCCAAATATGAAGGTTTATCATTGTCAAGTATAGAAGGTATGGCTGCAGGAAAACCTTTTGTGGCGTCCGATGTACCAGGTTTAAGGGAAGTAGTAAAAGGCGCAGGAATTCTTTTCCCAATGAGTAATGCTGAGCAATTGGCTAAGGAAATTTCAAAGTTATTAGATTCCCCAAAACATTATCAATTTGTAGCTAACGCATGTCAAAAACGAGCAGCTAAATATGATATTCATAAAATGGTTGGCCAACACATAAATATTTATAAAAGTATGTATGAAGCCTAAAATTATCCGGATAACTACTGTAGCATTATCCTTAGATTATTTACTAAAAGGGCAACTGGCCTTTTTAAATACTGGCTTCGAAGTAGTAGCCGTTTCGGGAAAAGACAGTCATTTAAAAAATGTTGCTTTAAGAGAAGGTGTGCGGGTAGTTAATATTTCAATGCAACGAGCCATAAGTCCAATTAAAGATTTGATTTCGTTATGGAAACTGTACCATTTGTTTCGAAAAGAAAAACCTCAAATAGTACATTCTATAACCCCAAAAGCGGGTTTACTGAGCATGATTGCTGCTCGTTTCTCCGGAATCCCTATTCGAATACATACGTTTACAGGATTAATTTTTCCTTCAAAAACTGGAATCATGCAAAAAATTCTTATAGGAACAGATCGGTTGCTGTGCACTTGCGCAACCCATGTATATCCTGAAGGAGAAGGGGTGAAAAAAGATTTAATTAATTATAAAATTACAAACAAACCTTTAAAGATATTAGCAAATGGAAATGTAAACGGCATCGATACTAGTTTTTTTTCTCCCTCTAATTTTTCAGGATCTGAGAATGTAAGATTGAAGAAACAGCTAGGGGTTAATAAAAATGATTTTGTATTTATTTTTGTGGGTCGTTTGGTCAGCGACAAAGGTATTAATGAGTTAGTGACCGCTTTTGAAAAATTGTGCAATACAAAGTTTAAAAATAAAACTCCAAAACTATTATTAGTAGGGCCCTTTGAAAGTGACTTAGACCCCCTTCACTCTAATAGTTTGACAACAATACAGCAAAACCCAAATATAATCTCGGTTGGTTTGCAACAAGATGTACGCCCTTATTTCACCATCAGTGATGTGCTCATATTCCCAAGTTATCGCGAAGGTTTCCCAAATGTAGTCATTCAAGCAGGCTCCATGAGCTTACCAAGTATCGTTACCAATATTAATGGCTGTAATGAGATAATAATAGCAGGTGAAAATGGCTGGATCATTCCTGTGAAAGATGAGGTAGCAATTTTGAATGCCCTAAAAAACTGTTTAGCGAATGCGCAAGAATTAAATAACCTATCGAAAAACGCAAGAAACTTAATTGTAAGTCGTTACGAACAAAAAGTTGTTTGGGAAGCCTTGTTAAAAGAGTATCAGTTGTTAGCATATGAATTTGAAAACAAGTAAGACAAGATGTATCCCTTTTTTATAAAACCAATATTAGATTTTTGTATTGCATTATTTGGGATACTGATAGCCTTGCCAATATTAATTCTAACAGCCCTCCTATTGGCCATTACAAATAATGGAAATCCCTTTTTTTTTCAAATACGTCCAGGAAGACATGAAAAATTATTTAAAATCATAAAGTTTAAAACCATGACAGATGCAAAAGGTGTGCATGAAAACTTATTGCCAGATAACCAACGTTTGACGAGGGTAGGTAGTTTTGTTCGTAAAACTTCTTTAGATGAAATCCCGCAATTGTTTAATGTACTAAAAGGAGAAATGAGCTTGATAGGTCCAAGGCCCTTATTGCCGGAATATTTACCCTTGTACAACGATATCCAGAAAAAAAGACACCAGGTACGCCCTGGAATTACTGGTTGGGCCCAAGTAAATGGCCGAAACTCGATTGGTTGGGAAGAGAAATTTATATTGGATGTCTATTACGTAAATAATTTTTCCTTTGCAATGGATTTAAAGGTGCTTTTCTTGACAATAAAAAAAGTTTTGCTGCGCGAAGGCGTAACCTCTGTAACTTCTGTAAGTATGGAGAAATTTAAAGGAAATTAGAAGGATGAATTTATACGGAGCTAGTGGACATTGTAAGGTTATTATCGATATTATTAATTCTTTAGAGAAAAGGGTAGATGCTGTTTTTGACGATAATATAAATATTTCAAGCCTATTAAATATACCTGTAACTCAGTGGAAAATTGAATATCAAACGCAACATAAAAATGTACTTATAAGTATCGGAAATAACAAGATTCGTAAGAAAATTTCAGAAACCATTGCTGCTAATTTTATTTCTTTAATACACCCATCTGCGATGGTGTCTAAATATGCTACAATTGGAAAAGGCACTGTGGTAATGGCTAGCGCAGTTATAAATGCAGGGGCTACTATTGGAAAGCATTGTATTGTAAATACAGCTGCCGTTATTGAGCACGACTGTATCTTAGAAGATTTTGTTCATATTTCACCAAATACTACTATTACAGGAAGTGTAACCGTCGGAGAAGGAACACATATAGGTGCCGGTGCCATTGTGCTTCCAAATATTAAAATTGGGAATTGGGCAACGGTTGGTGCTGCTGCCTTGGTGCTAAAAGAAGTTCCAGACTTTGCCACTGTAGTTGGCAATCCTGCACGCATACTAAATTATAAAAATAAATAAAATGAATAAAATTTGGCTATCGTCTCCACATATGGGTGGTACGGAAATGTCTTATATGCAAGAAGCCTATGATAGCAACTGGATTGCCCCTTTAGGGCCTAATGTTACTGCTTTTGAGGAAGCTTTAGAGAAATATGTAAAAGAAGAGGCTATTGTTGCTTGCCTAGCCTCCGGAACTTCAGCCTTGCATCTTGCTTTAATTATGGCGGGTGTTACTTCGGGAGATACTGTACTTTGTCAAAGTTTTACCTTTTCTGCTTCTGCAAACCCCATACGATACCAAGGAGCAAATCCTGTCTTTATTGATAGTGAAATAACCACATGGAATATGTGCCCAGTTGCTTTGGAAGAAGCGATAAAAGATCAAATAGTACAAGGTAAAAAACCAAAAGCAATTATTGTAGTCCATTTGTATGGCATGCCAGCAAAAATAGCGGAAATCTGTACCATCGCTAACGAATATGACATTCTACTCATAGAAGACGCTGCAGAGGCATTGGGTTCTACCTATGAGGGTAAGAAATGCGGAACATTTGGAGATTTTGGTATTTTATCTTTTAACGGCAATAAAATCATTACTACTTCGGGAGGTGGTGCACTTATCTGTAAAAACGAAGAAAGCAAGAAAAGAGCTATCTATCTGGCTACACAGGCAAGAGATATTGCAGCCCATTTTCAGCATTCAGAAGTTGGTTACAATTACCGAATGAGCAATGTTTTAGCGGGTATCGGAAGAGGACAAATGGAAGTTTTAGACAAACACATTGGCTTGCGAAGAGCAAACCAACAGTTTTATAAAAAAATATTTTCAGAGGTTCCTGGAATTACGGTCTTTGAAGAACCTAATGCAGCCTATTTCTCTAATCATTGGCTAAGTTCCATTACTATAGATAAAACCAAAACCGGTTTTTCAAGAGAAGATTTACGTTTAAGTTTGTGGGAAGATATTATAGAATCAAGACCCTTATGGAAACCAATGCATTTACAACCCGTTTTTAAAAATTGTGCTTATTATGGGGAACAGATAGCAGAAACATTATTTGAAAACGGACTCTGCTTACCATCGGGCTCAAATTTAACAGAAAAAGATCGCATGCGGATTGAAAGTTCTATCCGAAAACTATTTTAAATCTTTAACTCTTCACCCATTTACTGCATCTAAAAAATTAATAAAAACAACCTAATCATTATAATTCTCCTTATTTTCGGCATATTTTATTGCATTAGCACGATAGCGAAACAAGTGCTAATGGCCTAATGAAATTATCTAGATAATCAATTTCCTTAGTTCTCTTTTTATCCTTTATAGTTTATAATGTATCGCAAAAATAATAAAACCTTGCACCCATTAATCTGCACACAATCTAAATTTAAAGTTTAATTTTCTATTAAAACTAATTATAATTTCCGGAAAATACATTTTTACATCATTTATTTCATTTTAAATTCATCTGTTACTTATAGTAACCAATCATCTTATTTTAAGAGTTACTTTGAAGTAAAGTTTAACATATATTCTGTTATTGCATCTCTAAAAGAAAAAACACTTTATCATATTTCGTTTAAAGTATTCTGACAAATTTAGGGTCATAAAACCAGTAATGAATTAAAACCTTAAAACAACCATAAAGCTAGAGGATAGATAACAAAAGATGATTAAAAAATTACTTTTAAAAAATTTAATTAAATATGCCTCTCACTGGCTAGTGCTAGGTATTGATATTTTACTCGTTAGTCTTTCCTATCTTTTCGCATACTTCATTCGTTTTAGTGATAGTTTTCAATACGAAAACTACGGATTAATATATCAGATTCCAACCATACTTATATTGGCATTGCTTAGCTTTTTAACTATTGGTTCTCATAAAGGTATTATTAGACATACCGGTATCCGTGATGTTTATAATATAGTCATTGCGGTATCTTTGTTAAGCGCTGTTTGTCTTCTATTTGTTTTTGTCAATCGTTTTTTTGGTTTACTTCCAGAATTAAACATTCCAACATCTATCATTATCATTCACTATTTCGTCACCGCTTTTGTTTTAATTATTTCTCGTTTTTCTTTCAAATCAGTTTTTGAATTTATCCACTCAGATACCGAAACAGTAACCAATGTATTACTATATGGGGCAGGCTGTTCTGGAATGATGACTTTTGATGCTTTGAATAAAGACCCAAAACGCAATTTTAAAGTACTCGGTTTTATTGATGATGATGAAAATAAAATTAATAAAAAAATAGACTGCACAACTATTTTCAGCCTCGATCAAATTACACAAGAATTTAAGACTCAAGAAAGTCTTCATGAGGTAATTGTATCCATACAAGAACTAGATTCAGGGCGCCTCTTAGAAATTACAAATTATTTCTTAAATTTTGGTATCCGTGTAAAAAAAGTTCCAACTTTAAGTACTTGGATTGATGGTACTTTTAACGTAAACCAAATTCAGGATGTGCAGATTGAAGATTTATTAGGCAGACCTATTATTTCCATCAAAAACTCAGTTGTGCACAAGAGTTTAAAGAATAAGGTGATTTTAGTTACAGGCGCTGCAGGTTCTATTGGGTCTGAAATATCACGTCAATTGGCTACATACAATTGCAAGCACTTAATCTTAGTAGATCAAGCGGAATCTCCGTTATATGAATTACAGCAAGAATTATTACAAAATGGCATCTCTAATTTTACCGCTATAGTAGCAGATGTGCGAGATGTGCGAAGAATGGAATTACTCTTTAAAGAGTTTTTACCACAAAGAGTCTTTCATGCATCCGCTTACAAACATGTGCCGCTAATGGAGGAGAACCCTTACGAAGCCATAAAAACAAACGTCCAAGGAACTAAAAATATTGCAGATATTTCCTTAACATATGGGGTAGAACGTTTTGTACTGGTTTCTTCAGATAAGGCAGTGAATCCTACGAACGTAATGGGTGCAACAAAGCGAGTAGCAGAAAAATATATTACCTGTTTGAGTAAATTTAGTAGCACTACAAAGTTTACGATTACTCGTTTTGGAAACGTACTAGGCTCTAACGGTTCTGTAATTCCGATGTTTAAAAAACAGATAAAAAAAGGTGGTCCCCTAACGGTAACGCACAAAGAGATTACTCGCTATTTTATGACGATATCTGAAGCTTGCTGTTTGGTATTAGAGGCAGGAGCGATGGGCAATGGAGGAGAAATCTATGTTTTTGATATGGGAAAATCTATCAAGATTTTTGATCTCGCAAAAAAAATGATTCAATTTTCTGGCCATGTATATCCACAAGATATTGATATTAAAATTATCGGTTTGCGGCCTGGAGAAAAACTTTTTGAAGAGTTGTTAACTTCTAACGAAAAGACCCTACTCACCTACCATAAAAAAATTATGATAGCGAAAACAAAAACCATATTGGTGGAGGAAACATTAGAAGCTATTAATTCGTTGTGCGAACAAAATATGTACATAGACCATCAAAATTCTGTGCGTTTGCTAAAGTATTTGGTACCAGAATACCTTTCTAAAAATTCAATCTATGAAGTATTAGACAAACCAATAGAAATAGAAAAAATTAAAAAGAAAGTTTATATACAAGCACTTGTGCATTAGACTCTTAAAAAAAATAATAAAAACTCATAAATAGTACTGTTTTCCTAATATGGGAAATATTATCACCTCTAAATAAAGTGTTTTAACTTATAAATTACTGCATTTATTACAATTATGAATCATCTTTAATTAAAAATTGTCACCTATTACAAGAATAAGATAAAAAAATAAAATTAAGCTTTAAACGTGTAGTTTTGTGATTCCGACTTTGATTTAAATAGTTCGTATGCCTTGTAAAATATCAGATTTTTTACTCCTCCTTTTAGCCAGTATCTTGTTAAGTGCTTGTGCTACAAAGAGAGATATTTATTATTTTCAAGGAGCCAATACATCTAAATCATTAAAAATTTTATCTACGAGTAGAGCAATTCAGTATGAAACCACAACCATACAACCCAATGATATTTTAACTGTTAAAGTTGGTGCTTCTGATGTAAATTCTGCAAATCCTTACAACCTCTCTTATGGAACAACAACTAATTTTGCTTCAATAGAGATGCTTCAATTAGTCTCATACTTGGTAACAATTGAAGGTACCATAAAATTACCCATTCTAGGCGAGATTAAGGTAGCTAATAAAACTGTCCGTGAACTGGAATTGTCTCTGGTAGAGCTTTTAGAAGAAGGTAAACATCTTCTAAAACCTTTTGTAAATGTTCGTTTGATAAATGCAAAAGTATCCATTTTAGGAGAAGTACAGAAGCCTGGAACTTATCCGTTTACTGAACAAATTATAACTATTCCACAAGCGCTAGGATATGCAGGTGATTTGACCCTAAATGGTAAACGTACTGACATCTTGTTAATTAGAGAAGTTAAAGGAAATAGAATAATGAAAAGTATAGACTTAACAGCCACCGATTGGATGAACGATGCAACCTACTATGTAAAACCCAATGATGTAATTGTAGTGCGTCCGAATTTCGCAAAAGTAAAATCAACAGGCATAATTGGGAGCCTCACAAGCTTACTTTCTGTTGTGAGTATTATTTTAACTGCTACTTTTTTTATAAATAATTAAGAGAAATACAGACCATGTTAGAACCCATATCTTTTAGTAAAGGACAAGACATAGAACCTACTAAAGATTTTAAGGAAATATTTTTAAAATACTTTTACTTCTGGCCTTGGTTTGTTATCGGAGCTTTTATAGCCTTAGCTAGCTCTTATTTTTACATTAATAGTGCTGCTGTCATTTATACAACAAACGCTAGAATAAAAATTATTAATGAAAAATCGATTCCAGAATCATTTATGGAAGTATCGATAGTATTTGATAAACCTAAAATAAATATAGAAAATGAAATTGCACTTTTTAAGTCTTACCGCCTTTCGCAAAAGGTAGTAAAAGCATTAGATTTAAATATTAATTATTCACAGGAAGGCATTACAAAAAAGAATACAGTAAAAAACACCCCTTTTAAGGTTGAGTACAAGTTTAATAAGGACAGTATTAAGGCAACTTTAAATTTTAAAATAACCATTGAAGAGGCTGGTTATAAAATTAAAAAAGAGGGCACAGAAGAAGTAATTTATACAAATAATTTTTGGTTTGATAGTGATAATGAAAATTTTCCAATTCAAATCAGTCCCAAGAACAACTTTAATATTACTGAATTAAAAAAGGAAACCTATTTTATAAGTATCAATCCCATAAAAACTACCACAAAAAAATATATAAATAAAATTAAGGTCACCTCAGATGATGAAAATACTAATTTTCTAACATTAAGTTTACAGGGTTACAACAGTCTACAAAACGAATTAATATTAAATAAGCTGATTACAGTCTACGATGATGATGGAATTAGGGATCAACAAGATATCTCAAAACGCACATTTTCTTTTATAGATGAACGCTTGGAATATTTACTCTCAGAACTAGAAGTTATTGAGAAAAATAAAAAAGAATACAAAACATCCAATAAAATTAGTTATCGAAGAACTGATGCAACCATTGCTATTAATGAGCGACTATCTAAAGATAACACTTTATTTGACATAGAAGGTCAGTTGCTACTCTTAGAAGATATAAAAAGTTTAATTTTTAGCGATAACAGTCCAGAACTTAAGCTTTTACCATCAAATATTGGGTTAACAAATTCAAACATAAATTCTCTAATTGATAACTTTAATAATTCTGTACTCGAAGTTTATAAGTTCAAACAAAGTGCAGGAGAAAACAATCCAAAATTAAAACTATTAAAAGCAACTATTGCAGAAGTTAAACGCAATATCATTAGTTCTACAGACGGATATGCACAGCAATTAAAAACTTCGTTAAAACAAATTAAGAAAGCACAAATTATTACAAATAATACTTTCGCTGAGATACCGAAGAAAGAAAATATTTTGCGAACAATAGAACGCAAACAAGAATTAAAAGAAAATTTATATATGATGCTGCTGCGTAAACGAGAGGAAGCAGCCATAAAATTTGGAATTACAACATCCAATGTAAAAGTAATAGACTTCGGCTTCACTGACCCACTCCCAAATACATCAAATAAAGAAATTTATTTGATCGCCTTAGCTAGTGGACTCCTTGTTCCTTTTGGAATTATATATTTGCTGTTTTTATTAAATTCAAAGATTTTTGAAAGTAAAGATATCACAGCCGTTACAAAAGAAATTCCTATACTTTATGAAATTCCTTTATTTAAGAATGAACCATTAAATAACTTAACCGAAAAAGCACATCAACAAGAAGTTTTTAGAACTTTAATGTATAATACCTTATTTATAAAACCAAATGCAACCGAAGAAAGTGGAATTTCCATATTAGTAACATCCTGTATTTCAGGAGAAGGAAAGACTTTCATTGCTGTAAATTTAGCAAAATCATTGGCTGAAAAAGGCAAAAAGGTAGTTCTTCTCGGTGGAGATCTTAGAAATCCAAAAATCCATAAATTCTTAAACCTAGAAAAACCAAAAAAAGGAATTATTAACTATGTACTCGATTCAAAATTAGATATACATGAAATAACAATTCCTTTTTCTGAAGATTTATCGTCGTTTGATATTATATTTAGTGGAATAGCGCAATCAATCCCAACGACTATTTTAGCAAACCCACGTTTTGAAACTTTAATGTCTAAGCTTAAAAATAAATATGATTATGTAGTCATAGATTCTGCACCTACCCAATTAGTATCGGATACGTTGATCTTTGCAGCAAGTGCAGATATAACACTACTTGTGACACGGTTTAGATATACAGATAAAAAGTTGATTAACTATTCTTTGAAATTAGCAAAAGAACGCAAGCTAAAGAATATGGCATATGTAGTTAATGGCATGAAAAGAAGTAGTCATGCTTATGGTTATGGTTATGGTTATAGAGGTGCTCAAGAAAATAAAAAATGGTATCACTTTTAATAAATAACCAAAGTTGGCCGATTGCATTTGAATCTTGTCTAAGGAAAAAAAATCAAGGCTAATTTGAGAAAATTGATTATCGCATAATATTAACAATAAGAAAGGTATAAATAAATTGAATAGGAAAAATTTACCATATGCCTTAAACTTTGTAAATATTCTAAATACTTAGTTTTTAATAAAAATAATCAAACTGTATTCTATCAGAAACAGTTATATCATAATCTCCATTATTAGAAGAAATATAGGTTAAGGTAGTACCTGACCAAGAATAAGCAGTATTACTAATTCTAATTCCATTTATATACATTTTTACTTTACTATTAGCCGATGGAACTTGTGATAAAGTGAAAGTTGTTTGAGATGCCGTAGCAGTAAATTCATCATCTACTTCTGTTACAGAAACAGCCGCTACTGCCCAGCTCGCTAAACCAGCTTCATCAGATGTTAAAACTTTACCAACTGCAGGAGCACCACCCGTAATTTTTAATAAGACTGTTTCAACAGTACCATTAACTGTTAAATCTCCTAAAGTACCTACTGAAGTTAAAGATGACCCTACTACAGTTGCGTTTAATGCAGTTCCTGTTAATGTTTCAGCTACTGCCGTTACAGTTATATCTAAACTACCATCAAAATCTACTCCATTGATCTTTTTTGTTACAGCTAATTTTGTTGCTGCTCCTGCAGTTAGACCTAAAGCTATTCCTGTAATATTTGTTCCAACTAAAACCGTTGGAGTTCCTAAAGCTGGAGTTACCAAAGTTGGGGAAGTTGCAAAAATAGCAGAACCAGTTCCTGTCTCATCTGTAACTGCACCTGATAAATTTGCAGAAGTAAATGACCCCAAAGAAGCAGCGTTCCCTAAAGAAGTAACCATTCCAGTTAAATCAGCATTCGTAGCATTATTTCCATCCAATTTCTGAACAGCTTCTAATAAATTATCTGTTGCACTAATAGTACCAGCTCCACTTGTAAATCCCGTTAATACTTTACCAATAACTGCTGAATTAGACAAAGTAGTTGCATTACCACTACTTGTAACTTCTCCTGTTAAATTGGCGTTGGTAACAACCGTGGTGTTATTCCCAGTTGAAGTAACCATCCCAGTTAAATTCGCATTGGTCGTTACATTCCCTGCCATTAAACCTGAAGCTATTCCCGTAATATTTGTTCCAACTAAAACCGTTGGAGTTCCTAAAACTGGAGTTACCAAAGTTGGGGAAGTTGCAAAAACAGCAGAACCAGTTCCTGTCTCATCTGTAACTGCACCTGATAAATTTGCAGAAGTAAATGACCCCAAAGAAGCAGCGTTCCCCTTGAGAATTTTTATAGTCAAAAGAAGATAATGTGTTTCCAGCTTCTAAGTATATTTGTTGGGAAAAGGTATTGGCTGTATATAGTATTAATAAAGCTAAAGTAATTTTTTTCATAAGTACAAAATTTAAGTTGTGTATATGCGGGTTGGCTTAAGCCTAATTTTTAATTGAACCTTACTTTCATTATATTTTTAATAAGCTGTCTATTATTAGCGGTTATTTTAAAAATATAAGCTCCAAAAGAAAGGTTATCAAACTGTAGTTGTAAATTTTGAACTGCAGCATATTTTTTTAAAAAAACTAATTTACCAACCATGTCAAAAACAGCAACTTCAATGTGCCCATTAATTTGTTGCGTAAATGCCAGTGAAACTTTTTCTGTAAAAGGATTTGGATAAAAGTTAGCTTCTAAATCTATAGGCATACTTGTATCTAAAATCTTTCCCAAAACATTGGGTTGAATAAAACCCTGTCGCAGCGTATATCCGTTATTTTTAGAAGTACCAATAACACTAGATTGATCAATACTTTGTTGTATCATAAAATTTAAATTATCGAACGTAACTGTTTCTGAGGAACCTGAAGCACCCAGCGTAGCTCGCATCAAAAAAGGACTGCTAGTATTTTGAGCTTTTACAGAAAAATTTATTAAAATAAATATTAAGAAACTATTCTCGTACTTCATCTCTTTCATAAAAATGAGGAAATTAGATTTTTGGGAACTAACAAAAATAGAAGGTACCTAATGTTAAAATATTACATTATTATTTTTATATGTATCAAAATAATAAGTAGGTTAAACTCTTTTTGCTTAAGAGTTTAGTAGTACAGTACTATTAAAAACTATCTCTGTATTCTTATAAACGAAGCCAGAAATATAGGGATAGATAACAATCCCGTAGAGAGTGTTAAGGCCGATAAAAATTGACTAAACTGGACAAACCTTGCAAAGATATAGGGCTTATACTTGATGAGGCAATAGCGTTTTAATGAAGAAATATGTTACTCCTATAAGTAGATTAAAATGTCCAGAATTAACAAAACCTTTAGGCTTACAACAGCTAGTCTTAACAAATCTTACCTTTAGTCTATAGTTAAAGGGGTATAGACGAATACTAATAATTTCACTTATTTTACTAAGTAAATTTATAGCATGAAAAAACTATTTATACTTTTTTTATTACTACCTATATTAATTAGTGGCCAAGACTTAACTATAAAAACTGGTAGTAGCATTACCGTAGAAAAAACAAGTTATATAACAGTGCCTGGTAACTTTTCCAATAGCGGAACGGTTACTTTAAATTCAGATTCAGATGAGTTTTCTTCTATAATTGTTAGCGGCACTGCTACAGGGAATATTATTTATAATAGATATGTTAACCAAGTAGGTGCTGGTGAGTGGGATTTAATAGGGTCTCCCGTATCTGGGCTAACTATTAATTCTTTTATAACGGAAACTAGTAACGCATCCTCAATAGCTAGAAACGGCAGTTTATACGCAGTAGGTTCTTATGATAACATTTCAGATACCTGGACAAACGCAACTGTAGAAACTACAGGAAGTTTAAATTTAGGACAAGGCTACCAAATGGCAACCACAAGTGGTGGTGCACTTGCATTTATAGGAACCGTTGCAACTGGAAACCAAACAATTCCGATTAAAAATAATGATGCAGCGAATTCAGGTGCTGGTAGGCGTTGGAATTTAGTAGCAAACCCATTTCCTTCTTATATTAATGGAAATATAGAGGCAGATGCTACTAATAACTTTATAACCGTAAATACATTGAAATTAGACGACTCGTTTGAGGCAGTCTAAGGCTATGATGCAGATGGCACTGGTTATACAATTTATAACCAAATCTCTAACACGCCATTATATATTGCTCCAGGGCAAGCATTTTTTATTGCTGCAGATGACACTATTGAAGATACAGTTGTTTTTACACCAGCAATGCAGACAGTCAAAGGAGGTGATGACTTTATAATAGCGAAAACAACAAATACAAGTTATGAATTAGTTTTAGAAATGCACAACAATACTTTTTTAATAGGTACAACCAAATTTTACTTTAAAGAAGGCTTAACTTTAGGCTTAGACCCTGGTTATGATGCTGGTACTTTTAGCCAAACAACACCTATTTCTTCAAGGCTAGTTGAAGGAGAACGAGGAATTAATTTTTCTATAAATGCAATGGGTATTGTGCATATGAATAGTACAACAATACCATTGGTTTTACAACAAGAAGAAGGGCAAGTAATTCGCGTACGTATCGCAAACAATAGCCTTACAGAAGACATCAATATATATTTAGAGGATACTTTAAACGGCACAACAACTTTATTACAAGAAAAAGACTTTGAATTAACTACACAAAACACAATTAGTGAAGCTGGTAGATTTTACATCCATTTAACTACAAACGTACTTGGCAATGAAGATAGCTTAACCACAAAATTGATAAATGTATATAAAGGAAATGGAAATGATTTTATAACCATAGAGGGTTTAAGAAGTGAAGCTATCATTAAATTGTATACTATTTTAGGAAAAGAGGTAGGTGTAAAAGCACTTACCACTTCAAGTGAAACGCTTTCTACATATGGTTTAAGTAGCGGAATTTACATAATACAGTTAAATTCTAACAACCAATTACTTACTAAAAAAATACAGATAGACTAATATGAAAAGAAAATAAGCAATCTTCTGAAGGTATTAGTAGAAAGGCTGCTGTTAAAAAAATGGTGAAGTATGCAACGCTTACTGCATTGGGTACTTTTATGATATTGAACCCGAAAAAGGCGCAAGCACAATCAGTACCTCATGATCCAGGGCATTGGTAAAATAAGGATTTATTAGTATAGGTTTTCAATAAGTTTAAATGGTTTCAAATGAACTTCATTAATCAGATTTTTTAGACTTTATATATTGTTTTTCGTGCCTTAAAAAGATTCATAGAATGTGCCAAATGTGTTCTAAAAAACAACTTTATTTTTGAATTAATTTTAGTAAAAGGAAGGTAAAACTATATCAACCGTAAATTAATCGTATTGTTAATAAATACAAAAAATCTCAACTAATTGATTAACAATTTATTGAGGTTTTAATAAAGTGGTCCCACTTGGGCTCGAACCAAGGACCCTCTGATTATGAGTCAGATGCTCTAACCACTTCAATCCCCTTGCTGCATTACCTTTTTAAAGATTAACAATGTTTAATCTGCCAAATGTGTGCCAAATGGAAGTAAATTACCCAAAAGTAAAAAGTAGTGCTGACCAAAGAGTTTTTGTAGAGTTTTATCAAAATAAGAAACGCTACAGGTTATTTAATGGAAGCAAAATTAATGTAGAAATACATCCAAATTCTTATCCTATTAGAAGAAGAATAGAAATAGGCAACCAATTAGCTTCTGAAGTTTATAGTCTTTTAACTAAAGATATTTCAATGGAAATGCTAAAAACCTCTATTCATATTAAGACCAATATGAGGGATATAGACTATATTAAATTTGCTTTAGAGAAAAAGTTAAAGGAGAACTATTCTGAAAAATATAAGAGTATGTTGAAGTTTTCTTATCGTTGCTTATTAAAACAAAACCCAACACAAACCATTACCTCTAAACACATACAAAATATAGTGGATAAATATACTGCAGGGGTATCGCAAAACACAATTAAAAGGCACTTGAGTGTTCTTGTAAATGAAGCCAAAGGTATTGGAATGACATCAAACCCAATGCTTCATATTAAGACTAAAAAAACCAATGCAAAACTTCATAAACCCTATCAAAATATTGCTAAAATACTTCAAGAAATAAAAACATACAACCCTAACCTTTATCTATGCTGTTTAATGACTTATGGGTGTCTTTTAAGACCTCATCGAGAGATAAGAGAACTTACTTGGTCAGACTTTTCTGAAGACCTTAAATACATTAATTTATCGGGTAATAGAAATAAATCAGGTAGGAATAGAATTGTGCCTGTACCATCTTATGTTAGACAATTACTTGTAAAAGGAGAACCTCATCATAATATCTTTTCAGGTAAGCCTCAACCCTTAAACCAAGACTATTTTAAGACCCTTTGGAGTCGTTTTAAGAGACAATCAAACACTCTTGAACAAGGACAAACATTATACTCATTTAGACACACAGGGGCTATAGAAATATTTAAAAGAACAGGTTCACTAACCAAGCTACAGAAAGCAATGGGGCATTCTTCTATAAACGTAAGTTTGACCTATTTAAGAGGTTTAGAAGTCGCTGAATTAACAGAGGAAGATATGCCTATGGTTTAGTAAGTAGGCAAGAAGCAATTAATTTTGTACGGTGTTAGGTGCAGTTATTCTTCTCATAAATACTATATTATTCCGTATTTAACAATCATTTTTTCAATTTGAAGTCTGTGCCTTAAAATATGGATGATTGCGTGTTCAATAATAGCTTCTAAATCGTAAGTTGTCCAAGAGGTTTTGATTATAGTATTCATTAATTCGTCATCTTTCAAATGCCATTTGTCTTCAAAAGTTTCAACCGTATATTCAAACATTTCATCAAGTTTAAATATTCCTTGTTCAGTTTTTTTAATTTCTATTTTAGGAACAACATAACTATTCTCAAACCTTTTTCTAATATGATTTGCATAAACATATCCTGAATTAATCATATGTAAAACTATATTCCTTACTGATTGAAAGTCAACATCCGTTTTTTCATTATATACTTTTTGAAATTCAGTGTCAGGAATCTGTAAGAGCAAATCCTTTAATTCGTTCAGAGCTTTTTCGTATTCGTCAGTTAAAGCTCCAATTGCTCCTTTTCTATATGATTTTTCCATTCTAATTTCGAGTTTTCCTTAAATTACTACTAACGGGCTATGTGTAATCAAATATATGGGTTATCTTCTAAATATAGTCGGATAATAAAACATTCCCCTTGTCTTTATAAAACAATTTACGAGGTTTATAATTAACAGAAATAGATATGCTATTATTAAATAGAAATTTTTCTTAATTCTTCCCTCACAATAGTTACGGATGTAGTAGTGTATAATGTGGTGGTCAATTATTAGTTAACCAAATCATTTGAATATAAATGTTAGTTTCACTTATTTAAGGGGTTTAGAAGTGGTTGAATTGAAAGAAGAAGATATGCCTATGGTTTAAGTTTTCTCTTGGGTTAAATTAATTTTAAGTAATGATTTCCCACTCTTATCTTTCATAATAACTCTGGTTTTAATCATATCATCCGACTTGAAATTTTCAATTATTTTACCGCTAATACCATAGTTTGAAAAATCTATATAGTTCCACGTCATTGATTTATCAGTTTTATTCCATTTTCCTGTCCAGAAAGTATTAGTGCCGTCGCTTTTAAATTCCCATCGATTGAATTGATTTGACATTTGGTCATAACAAATAATATGTTTGCTTGTATTATCATTATTGTAAACCATTATTTCAAGGTAATTATTAGAAAGAATTAAATTTGTTTCTGTTTTTCCTCTGGTTTCAACTCTTTCATTAGTCCAAACAGATTTTTCAAAAACTGCATTACTTTTCCATTTACCTTCCCATTTTGTCAATATATCAAATGCACTATTTTTAGATAATTTCTGAGCGTTTAAATAACTCGTTCCTAAAACAGGCATTATCATAATAATTAAGATTAGTTTTTTCATAACCGTTTTTTTTTCAAATATAAACAAAATTATAAAACTCAATAATATCATTAGTATGGTGTTATAAGCACAATAAAAAAAACCAAACATTACTGAATGGGTTTCTATACTTAAGAGGTTTAGAAGTAGCTGAATTGAAGGAAGAAGATATGCCTATGGTATAAAAAAAAACCTCACATTTCTGAAAGGGCTTCTTAAATTATTTTAAGTATGTTTTAATTTTTTATAAACTTTCTATTGGTTTGCCCCACACCATCTGATATTCTAATCATATACACACCGCTTGGCAATGCTTGTACATTGATGTTGTTTGTATTTTTTACAGAAAGTACTTCTTTACCTAAAATATTATAAATAACTACTTTTAATTGAGTGTAATTACCTTCTATGTATACCATATCTGATGTAGGGTTTGGATGGATTGAAACATCTAATTGGTTTTGGTCCTCTATACTTGCAGTTGGACAAGTACCCCAAACAGGTTTATTAGTGTCAGACAATGCTGAATTAGTACTAAAATTATATGGTTCTGATTCGAAATTTGAAACGCACCAACCTGATATATTTTGATCGAAAGCAGTGGCTCCGAAAAACATATAATCCATATAAATCACACTACTCACATCCCAAGCACTGAGGTCTCCATTAAATGAGGTTGCATTCCAAAACATCCCATACATATTAGTTACACTGCTCACATCCCAAGCACTGAGGTCTCCATTAAATGAGGTTGCATTATAAAACGTCCTAAACATTTCAATTACACTGCTCACATCCCAAGTACTTATATCTCCATTGAAAGATGATGCTTCAGAAAACATATAATTTATATTATTAACACTACTCACATCCCAAGAACTTAAATCTTGATTGAAAGATGATGCTCCTCTAAATACCTCCCTCATATCAGTTATACTACTCACATCCCATTCATTTATATCTTTATTGAAAGCAGTGGCGCCTCGAAACATAGAACTCATAGTAGTAACACTACTCACATCCCAAGAACCAATATCTCTGTTGAAAGCAGTGGCACCCCTAAACATCGCATACATATTATCTACACTACTCACATCCCAAGAACCAATATCTCCATTGAAAGATGATGCTTCAAAAAACATAGCGTACATATTATTCACCTTCCTCACATCCCAAGAACCAATATCTCCATTGAAAGCAGTGGCTCCAGAAAACATATAACCCATATCCGTTACACTACTCACATCCCAAGCACTGAGGTCTCTATTAAATGCGGTTGCACTTAAAAACATACCATACATAGTAGTAACACCGCTCATATTCCAAGCACTTATATCTCCATTGAAGGATGTTCCATAAAACATATATCCCATAGTAGTTACATTACCCACATCCCACTTTGAAATATCATCATTGAAATTAGTTTTACCAATAAATAATTGTGACATATTAGTTACCTGACTTACATCCCAATCAGAGATCTTAGCATAATATGGAGTATTATTGGTCTCTATAAATTGAGGAGAATTAGGGTTTGAAACCCAAAGGTCTAATACTGTTTGAATATTAGCATCTGTTATTGGCGTTTTAGCATACCCAAATATTGAAATGAATAGGAGTAAAAAAGTAATTTTCTTCATATCAGTTTTTTTTCAAAACTAATAAATATTTTTAAAACCACTATGTAATAGGGTTAATTTTTTAGTATGAAGATTAATAATTGATTTTATGCGCGAAATTTGGGCTAACTTATTATTTAGATTTTAGTATTATTTTTCAAAATTGATATACCGATTTTAAGCAAAAAGAGTTCTGATTATTGGACTTTCATTTGAATTTATCCATCCGAACTACTACACATAAAATAAAGCAGATTTACATCAAAAACACCTATTTAGACTGTCTTAAATAAGCCTTTTTAAGCCAGTATAAGCCTATAAATATGCAAATACCCTGAGCAATTAAGCAAAGGGTATGTGAGTGTCAAAAACAATCTTACTTTTAGTGTTATAAGCTAACCTATTTAAAAGGTTTGGAAATAGCTGAATTAAAGGAAGAAGATATGCCTATGGTTTAGTTTTGTAATAGTTTTTTAAATTTTCTATTATACTTTCTGAATCAACAATAACTTTTTTTGTTAATGAACTTAAATTTTTAACACTGTACGATAATAATTTTACATTCAATACATATTCTTTATCAACAGTATTGATAATTTCAGATATCACTTCTGTATCTCTATTTAAATCAATTAAATCATTGGGAAGTAAAAAATGTAATTTACAATATGTGCCATTCTGACGAATTTTCTCAAATCTTATTTTCATTTCCTGATACCTCCTTCGATATAAATTGTTTATCTCATTAACTAACTCCTCTGGAAGATTTTTCCATAATTTAGTATTTGACAAGCTATTATAAATTGGCGAAATTTCATTGAAATATGGAGTGTCAAGTCTTAAATAACCCAATGTGGATTTTAAATGAGTTGTATCAATTTTTTTTGTTGTTTCCCAAGTGTTTAAAACTTTTTCAAATGTTTCTATCGCGCTATTAAAAATTCCAATATCATCTTTGTTCTCATTATTTTTATTTTCTATATCTATAATCAAAAGGTTTACTAAATCCTTTTCAATATTATTTTCTTTTACAGATTCACTCCAATTATTCAACCAAAATGAAACTGAAATACCCAATACTATAACCAAAAATTCAAAAGTATATTTTAATAAGTATTTTTTCATATTAGCTCAATTTATTCAAATATAAGAAATGTAAGTTTAACCTACTTAAGAGGTTTAGAAATAGCTGAATTAAAAGAAGAAGATATGCCTATGGTTTAGTTTAAATACTATTTTCTAAAAAATTTAATTAAAGCATAAGTCGATATACAAAGAAGACCAAGTATCATTAACAAATTTCCTTGAATAATCCCTATCCCTGTGTGTGTGAATTTCATTAAACAACCTATTGAAAATAGAAAAAGACCTGCATATTTAATTTTAGAAATCATATTAAGAAGTTTAGGATTTATATCTAAATATATTTCTCCAAGTTTTTAGTTCACACTTATAGAATTTAATTAGTATTTCTTTAATGAAGTCAGAATAGTTTTTCATTTAATAATTTTTTAAATTTTCCTTTTTATTAATTCTTTTATCCGCCATAAATAAAATTCTGTCAGACTTATCGAATGGAATTTTTAAATCAGTACAGATTGCACTCAAATCATAAAGGTATTTGATGTATAATTCAATCTGAAAATTCAGATTTTTCTCTGAAGGATAAGTATTAAGTTCAAGAATTTGATTTTCATAAATTACTCGATATACTCTTTGGTCAAGAATTTGATAAATATTAGGATTTCTGTATCGAAGAATTGTCGATGCCATTGCTAATTGAACTCCATTAGTTTTTAAAAGACCTTTTAAAATTTGTTTTGTCTTATCTATATCTATCTTGGTTTCATTCTTATCAATAGAGTTAATTAATTCAATCAAACTTTCATCAAATTCAGCGTACCTATTAACTTTCCATAAAACTATTTCATTCAATTTTTCTTGACTAAAATTTTCCGAAGAAGAATCAAGTTTCTTTGTTAATGCTTCTTGATACTTAAATTCATAATCATCAGATATTATTTTAAAATCAGAATCAAATATTGTCTTTATCATATTTTTGTTTAAAATAACTGAATTATAGAGATAGATAAACGAATCTAACAACAACATAACATACGGTTGCTATTAATATTTTTTTTCTGTGTTTAAGATACCATTCCATTTATTTTTTGAGTTACTTGTTTCTTATCCATTCATATAATTTTATCAAATATAATTAATTTCTAACAACTGAACTTATCGAAAAAGGAAGAGGTTGTTTTAGATGTTATTTGTATTTTAAAGTGACGTTGTTTTACGTTGTTGTCTGCCTACAAAGTCATACATAAAGTAACAGATGAATTATTCTATATTAATTAAAAAAGATTATTATTAATGTTGTTATTTAGTAAACTAATTTAATACTAAAATTATATTTCTTAATATGTGAGTTCACTTAAGTATCTATAATCAGCCCATTAATTTGAGTTCATTTAACACACTTCCTAAACCTCAACAATATTCATTCTTCATCAACTACTTACATAATAACTGTAACAGCATAAGTATATATAATTAATAGGGATTGACCATTTTACTAATTTATAAACCCTTACTGCTATTGGGTTTACAAGAGGTGTTTTTTACTTAAAAATCACTTACCCATTTTACTAAATTTTAAACAACCTTATTTTTATTTGTATTATACTCCTTTTGCTTTATTTGCTTTGCTGTTGCAGAGTTTTCTTTAATACTTTGATAAATTTCTTTTAGTTCTGGATAGTCATTTAAATAATTCTTAATAGTTGAAAGAGATAAATTGGTAGCATCCTTTAAAATAGTTTTATTCATCTTCTTTTTATTCAAATCATAGTCAATTAATTTTGTTTTAATCAACTCAAAATTCACCTCTGTAATTCCTCTATTTATTACACCGTTTAAATGAGTTCTATAAATCTCTTTTCTGTTTTCAAAATCTCCTTTCTCCCAAATAAAGTATGGATTCTTTAAATATCTTATTGTTGAGTTAGGGGTAACAACAGTACAATCTTTCAAATCAATAGCTTCATCAATTATATACTCATAACCAGCATTAGAAATCACACCTCCTTTGGATATATTACGCATCCGTTTTGCAGCATCAGTTAACATACATTTTAATGAATATTCTGGAAACTGTTTATGAGCAGCAGCTATCTGGTTTAAGAGCCATTCAGTCTTCTTCATTACTGTACTACTCTCCCAAGTAAATTTATCAGATATAAACCATTTAAAGACGGGTATGTCTCTTCCTAAATCTATCATTATAAAATCATTTTTATTTTCCCTTAACAACTGTTTATGCTTTTCAATTAAACTTATTTCTGTTTCTATAAATAAACTACCTTCTATATTCATAATTATGATGAATTAAATAGTCAATCACTATGATTGACCTCTATAGAGATAATCACTAAATAGAAAATTGTTTTTTATCAATGAATTACACAATGTAACTAAAGTCAATATTCATAAGGTTTAGAGTAAGAAATAGAAACACTATATTTATATACTTATTTACACCTATGAATAACTCAAAACAATTAAAAAAGTCATTTAGCAGTATTCAAAAATGCCATCTTCATTTATTAAATTATGAAGTAAAAACTTGTGTTAAGTGTGGTAATGAGGAATTTTATACTACTATTAAAAATTTTGAAAAGGCTTGTAAGAAATGTAAAACCAGATATAAGACTACATACAATACATTGTTTCATAATGTCCGATTTGGTCTATTAAAAGCGTTTCACATTTACATTGATGTTGTTTATGAAGAACCGCAACCAAAGGCTTCTGAATTAGCAAGAAGATATGACTTAACATATAAGACTGCTTATAACTTTAAGCAAAAGGTAACAATGGATAATGGCTCTATAAATTTAGATGTGTATTTGAAAAAAAATAGGCTATCTGATGAAGAAAAATTATTTAGGTTCATTGAAAAAATTAATAGTTGATTTCTATTGATTAATCTAACTATTAAAGAATAGTATAAAATACAGTTTAATTTAAGTAGGTTACATAGCTAACGAATGTTGGTTACAACTTCGTTTAAAAACACTTCAATTTTTCCAAGTGTGCCAAATGTGTGCCAAATACATCTAATATTTACTATATTTGGTTACATCTTTGAAAAGTGTTGTAAAAGGATAAATAATTCTAATTGAATTGTTGAATAGTGGTTTAGAGCCTATGTATAAACAGAAGAGGGCTAAAAGAAAAAGCCCTACATTTCTGTAAGGCTCTGATTTTAAAAGTGGTCCCACTTGGGCTCGAACCAAGGACCCTCTGATTATGAGTCAGATGCTCTAACCAGCTGAGCTATGGGACCAAAATTATTGGGTGCAAATGTACTATTTATTTTAAAATGATACAATAAAAAACAATAATCTTAAACAGATCTATTCATTAACCAAAAGCCAAAGTTCTTAAGGTTCTGTTTATCTGTATCTTTAATGTCCATTTGAGCTAAAGTATTAAAAGCTTTTTTTGTAAAATTCTCTATTTCTTGCTTTATTAATAAAGGAATATCGTTTAATTCAAAGATTCTTTGAACGTCGGAAATCTTATCTGCGCTATCTGCTAATTTCTTTCTGTATAGATACGCTAACTTTCCTTTATCATCTTCCGTGGCAACTTCTAGCGCCTTTAAATATAAATACGTTTTTTTATTTTCTATAATATCTCCACCAACCTGTTTTCCAAATGTTTCTGGATCTCCAAAGGTATCTAAGTAATCATCTTGTAATTGAAATGCAAGCCCAAGATTTAAACCAAAATCGTAAATTAAATTGGCATTTTCATCATTTGCCTCTGCAACAATTGCACCCATTTTTAAAGCTGCAGCAACCAAAACAGAAGTTTTTAAACGAATCATGTTAATATACTCAGGAATCGTAACATCATTTCTAGTTTCAAAATCTACATCCAATTGCTGTCCATCACAAACTTCTAAAGCTGTTTTACTAAAGAGTTTTGCTAATTTCTGAAAAACAATAGGTTCATAATTCTCAAAATATTGGTATGCTAAAATCAACATGGCATCTCCAGAAAGAATTCCTGTATTGGTGTCCCATTTCTCGTGCACAGTAGCTTTACCTCTTCTTAAAGGTGCAGCGTCCATAATATCGTCATGAATTAGAGTAAAATTATGAAAAACCTCCACCGCTAAAGCTGCAGGCAATGCTCTTTTAAAATCGCTAGAAAATATATCTGCGGCCATTAAAGTTAATACCGGGCGAATCCTTTTTCCTCCTAATTTTAAAATATAATCTATTGGCTCATATAAGTTTTTAGGTTCATGAATCCATTGTTTTGATTCTAAGTAAGATAGAAATTCCTTTTGATAATGTAAAATGTCCAAATCTATAATTTTTTGTAAAAATAATATAAAGAAATACTACTTCAATAATGAAACGTTAAAAAATACTTAAAACTTTGGAAACTTTTTTTGTTTCTAAAGTTTCCAGTTGTATATTTGCACTCAGATTATGAAACATAAAATTTTAGATACCTCAAAGGAATTGTTCTTAAACTTAGGTTTTAAGAGTGTAACTATGGACGAAATAGCCAGTAAACTAGGCGTTTCAAAAAAAACAATTTATAAGTATTTTGAGAATAAAACAGAGTTGGTTGCCGCAGTAACTGAGTATATGTTTACTACTGTTAGTTGTGGTATTGATACTATTTGCGAATTAAAAACGAATCCTATTGAAGAAATATTTTCAATCAAAAGGCTTATTATGAAGCATTTAAAAGACGAAAAATCTTCACCGCAATATCAACTTCAAAAATATTATCCTAAAATATACGCCTCTTTAACACAAAAACAATTTGACGTAATGCAAGTTTGCGTGCTAAATAATCTCAAAAAAGGAATTGAACTTGGTTTGTATAGAGATAATATAAATTTAGAATTTACCTCTAGAATTTATTTTAACGGAATGTTAGGTATCAAGAACATAGAGTTATTTCCGTTAACAGATTATTCTATGAATACATTAATGAATCATTACTTAGAGTATCATATAAGAGGAATCGCAACAGAAAAGGGAGTACAAGAATTAAAAAAACAATTAACACAGAAATAAATAACAAATGAAAAAAATAGTACTGGTAATTTTTACCGTCTTTTTTATACATGTTGCAAATGCACAAGAAAAGACCCTACAACTTTCTTTAAAAGAAGCAATTGATTATGCTCTAAAGAATAATTCCAACACCAAAATAGCTAAAAATGATATTAAAAAAGCGAAAGAAATAGTTTGGGAGACCACCGCTAGTGGTTTACCACAAGTAAATGCAAGATTAGATTATCAGAATTTTTTAAAACAGCCTGTTTCTTTATTACCGGCTGCAGCTTTTGACAATAGAGAATCTATTGTCGATACTGTTGAAGATTTTTTTGATATCAATAGAGAAAGTAGTCCTGATGCAGCAGAAGGATTTATTCCTGTAGTTTTTGGCACCAAACAAAACCTAAATGCTTCGGTAACTTTAACACAGCTTCTATTTGATGGCTCTTATTTAGTAGCCTTACAAGCTTCTAAGACCTTCCTGAAAATATCTAAACAAGCAGAAGAAAAAACAGTGTTGTTAACTAGAGAAGCAATTATTAATGCCTACGGAAATGCACTGGTTACAGAAAAAAGCATTGAAATTTTAGAGTCAAATATTAAAATTCTAACACAGAACTACCGAGATGCTCAACAAATTTATAAAAATGGCTTTAATGAGGAAGAAGATGTAGAACAGCTAGAAATTACATTGGGAAATGTAAAAAATCAACGAAATAGTGTAATTAGAATGAAGGAAATTGCATATCAAATGCTAAATATTTCTCTAGGAAACCCTATCAACACAAAACTACTATTAACAGATTCCTTAGATGGTTTGGCAGAAAACAATATAAATTTAGAATTAATTGGTAAAACATTTGAATTTTCTAATCATATCGATTTTAAAATTTCTGAAAACAACAGAGAAACCAAACGTTTGATGATGAAATTAGAGCAAAGTAAGGCTTTACCTAGTTTAACAGGCTTTGTTAATTATGGTAAGCAGGCTTTTTCAGATTCTTTTACATTTCTAAATAATAACCAGCAGTGGTTTGATTCTTCTTTGTTAGGTGTAAGTTTAAATGTGCCTATTTTTAGCAGCTTTAGTAGAAAAGCAAAAACCGCTCAGGCCAAAATAGCATTAAACACGGCAGATATAAGGTTAGAAGAAACGAAGCAGCGACTTTCTTTACAAGCTCAAAAAGCAAAAAACGAGTATCAATTAAGCATCGAAAACTACCAGACTTCAAAGAGAAATGTAGATTTAGCACAGCGCATAGAAAAAAAACAGCGTGTTAAATTTTTTGAAGGTATCTCTTCTAGCTTCGATTTATTACAAGCACAAAATCAATTGTATGCGCAACAGCAAAATTACATTCAATCTATGTTAACCATCATTGCAAAAAAAGCAACCCTAGAAAACGCATTAAACCTACAAATTAAATAACTAAACTATTATGAAAAAGATATATTTCACACTTTTAACTGTGCTAATTTTAACTTCTTGTGAAGGTAAAAAAGCAACTTCTGTAGCCGGTATTTTAGCAACTAACGATCTTGCTCAAATAAAATCTAAAAAAGCAGCATTAGACACAGAAAAACAAGCAATATCTATTGAGTTAAAACAATTAAACGACCACTTAGATGCTTTAAATGCAGATAAGAACATACCACTAATAACCACTTTTATAGCAAAAGAAACTGTATTTACCCATTTCATAGAGTTGCAAGGAAATGTGCAAACGAAACAAAATGTTTTAATTTACCCTGAAATGCCTGGGATTTTAAAAACTGTTCATGTAAAAAAAGGACAACAAGTTGTAAAAGGACAAATTTTAGCAAACATAGATGATGGCGGAATGTCTGAACGACTTGCTCAACTTAATGCAAATGCACAGTTGGCTAAAACCACCTATGAACGTCAAAAAAGATTGTGGTCTCAAAAAATTGGATCTGAGATGCAATTTCTTCAAGCAAAAACTTCTTTTGAAGCACAAACTAGCACGGTAAACCAGTTTAAAAATCAATTAGAAAAAGCCGTTGTTAGGGCTCCTTTCTCAGGAGTCATAGATAATGTTTTTAAAGAAAGAGGTGTTGTAATAGCACCAGGAATGGGCTCAGAAATTTTTAGAATTATAAATCTTTCTAACATGTATATAGAAACAGAAGTTCCAGAAACCTATATCTCTAGTATTACTAAAAACAAAGCTGTAAGTGTAAACTTCCCAGTTTTGGGAGAAACGTTATCCTCGAAAGTAAGACAGGTTGGAAACTTTATAAATCCAAGTAATAGATCTTTTAAAATAGAAATAGGAGTTCCTAATTTAAACGGAAAAGTAAAACCGAACTTAACTGCAAGATTAAAATTAAACGATTATATAAACACAAATGCCGTTTTAATACCGCAAAGTATTATTTCTGAAAATGCAAAAGGAGCGCAGTTTATTTATATCATAAGAGATAAAAAAGACAATAATGAAGCTGTTGCGGAAAGGCTGGTTATTGAGACCGGAAAAACACAAGGAGATTTTATTGAAGTTACGAATAACCTTGCCGCAGGAGCAGAAATAGTTATGGAAGGCGCAAGAAGTATAAATAACGGACAAGTTGTAAAAGTGCTTAATAAATAGTAGAAAAATGAAAAATAAAAATAATCAAGTAGAGAAAGAATTTAAGCTTTCCTCTTGGGCCATAAATAATAAGACTACTATTTACGTATCGATGTTTTTAATTCTTTATTTAGGAGTTACTGCATACTTTACAATGCCAAGAGAAAACTTTCCAGAGATTAATGAAACTAAGATTTACATTAGTTCTGTATACCCTGGTAACACGGCGGAAGACATAGAGAAACTGATTACAAACCCTTTAGAAGACAAACTAAAATCGGTAAGTAATGTGGTAGAAATTACTTCTACATCACAAGAAGATTACTCTATTATTACTGTTGAGTTTGATGAAAGTATTAGTGTTGATAAGGCAAAGCAGAAAGTAAAAGACGAAATAGATCAAGAAACGGCAGGTGAAGACTGGCCAACATTTAATGGCGCAAAAGTAACGCCTAATGTTTTTGAATTGAGCATGTCTGAAGAAGTAGCAATTCTAAATATTAATATTTCTGGTAATTATCCGGTTTCTAAATTGAAGGAATTTGGAGAATATTTACAAGATGAAATCGAAGATTTAACAGAAATAAAAAAAGTAGCCATTCGTGGTGCGCAAGACAAAGAAGTAGAAGTTGCTGTAGATATTTATAAAATGATGGCTGCAAAGGTTAGTTTTGATGATATTTCAAATGCTATAAACCGTGGGAATATAACCATGTCTGCCGGTAACTTTATTACAAGTCAGCAAAGAAGAACCATTCGTATTATTGGTGAAATTGACCAACCTTCTGATTTAGGAGATTTTGTAATTAAAGCAGAAAATGGAAATCCTATTTATTTAAAAGATGTTGCAGAAATCTCTTTTAAAGACAAAGATAAAACCACCTATGCACGAGAAAGTGGCGCGCCTGTAGTAATGCTAGATGTTAAGAAAAGGTCTGGAGAAAACATGGTTGCTGCTGCAGATAAAATTGGGGTTATTGTGCAAAATGCGAAAGCTGATATTTTTCCAAAAGATTTAAAAGTAAGCATTGCAAATGATCAATCTCCAAAAACAATTGGGCAAGTAGATGATTTGGTAAACAATATTATTTTTGGGGTAATTTTAGTAGTTATTGTTTTAATGTTTTTCCTAGGGTTTAAAAATGCACTTTTCGTTGGTTTTGCAATACCAATGTCTATGTTTATGTCTTTAATGATTTTAGGTGCTTTAGGGTATACCTTAAATACAATGGTGCTTTTTGGACTTATTATGGGGTTAGGAATGCTGGTAGATAACGGAATTGTAGTTGTTGAAAACGTGTACCGTTTAATGGACGAAGAAGGAATGTCTAGAACAGAAGCTGCTAAAAAAGGAATTGGAGAAATTGCATTTCCTATTATTATTTCTACAGCAACCACTGTTGCAGCATTTATTCCTTTAGGTCTTTGGCCAGGAATTATGGGGCAATTCATGGTTATTTTACCTATTACTTTATCTATTGTTCTAGGTTCTTCATTGTTTGTAGCTATTTTCTTTAACTCGGTATTGGTTTCTCAATTTATGAAAACCGAAGACAAAGACATGCCTATAAAAAGCATTATAAGGTTAACCAGTATTATGATGATAGTTGGTTTGCTAATTTTCTTCTTTGGCGGCGCATACAATGCTTTAGGGACCTTAATTATATTTACAGCAGTTATGTTGTGGGTGTATAGATTTGTTCTAAGAAAAGCTGCTAATTACTTTCAAAAAAATACGTTAGTTTCTTTAGAAAATTGGTATGAAAGACAATTAAAAAAAGCACTTTCTGGATGGAGACCTTATGTCTTAGTTATCGGAACATTTATGTTGCTATTTCTTGCTTTTGCTGGTTTTGGTTGGTCTTTAGGAGAACAAAGAACTAAAGTTGAGTTTTTTCCTGATAATAAACCAAATCAGATTATTGTGTATATCGAGTACCCTGAAGGAACCGATATTGAAAAAACAAACCAGATTACAGAAGAGGTTGAGCAGAAGGTTTACAGTGTATTAAATCAAGACATGTACACAACCAATGATTATAATTACATGGTAGAAAGTGTAGTTTCTCAAGTGGGTGAAGGTGCTGGGAATCCGCAAACTGATGGTGGTTCTTCTGCAGAAATGCCACACAAAGGAAAAATTACCGCTTCTATGCGAGAGTATAAATATAGAAAAGGTGAAGACAGTGAAATTTTAAGACAAAAAGTACAAGCTGCTTTGGTAGGTATTTATCCGGGAGTTTTAATTTCAGTTGAAAAAGATGCAAATGGCCCACCAACAGGTGCACCTATTAATATAGAACTAAATGGCGAAAATTACGAAGAATTAATTATTACTGCAGAAAGAATGCGAGATTATTTAAATACGCAAAGCATTTCTGGTATTGATGAATTAAAGATTGATGTAAACAAATCGAAGCCAGGAATGCAAGTTTTGGTAGATCGCAAAAAAGCAGGAGAATTAGGAGTTTCTGCAGGCCAAGTTGGGCAACAATTAAGAGGGGCTGTTTTTGGAAACAAAGCTGGTATTTATAAAAAAGATGGAGAAGACTATGATATATATGTCCGTTTTAACAAAGAAGACCGCTACAACAAAAGTGCTGTTTTTAATCAAAAAATTACTTTTAGAGACCCTGCATCTGGTAAAATCAAAGAAATACCAGTTTCTGCAGTAGCTAGGCAAACCAATAGTTCTGGTTTTAGTGCTATAAAACATAAAGACGTAAAAAGGGTAGTAACTGTATATTCTGCGTTATCTCCGGGAGAGACAGATGCGGGAGCTGTAGTAGAAAGAATTCAAAACTCTATGAAGAGTTTTAGTAATTTACCCGAAGGAATTAAAATAGATTATACCGGTCAAATTGAAGAGCAAAACAAACAAATGACGTTTTTAATTGGTGCTTTTTTTACAGGATTAATGCTGATTTTCTTCATTTTAATCTTCCAATTTAATTCGGTCTCTAAACCAGGAATTATCATGTTGGCCATCTTTTTAAGTTTTATTGGTGTGTTTGGTGGTTTGGTGATTTCAGGTGCACCATTCGTAATTATGATGACAATGGTGGGTATTATCTCTTTAGCAGGGATTGTTGTAAACAATGGTGTAGTACTCCTAGATTATACAGAGTTATTAATACAAAGGAGGAAAATACAAGATGGTGTTTCTGAAGCAGCATATTTACCTTTAACTAGTTTGTATGAGACCGTTGTAAAAGCTGGTAAGGCGCGTTTAAGACCCGTTTTATTAACTGCAATTACTACTATTTTAGGATTAATACCGTTGGCAATTGGTTTAAATATTAACTTCTTTACCTTGTTTAGCGAGTTTGATGCAAATATTTATATGGGCGGTGATAATGTTGTTTTTTGGGGGCCCTTAGCAAAAACCGTTATTTATGGTTTGTTCATTGCAACCTTCTTAACCTTAGTAGTTGTTCCAATTTTATTCTTTTTAGTTACAAAGTTTAAAATGAGAATAAAAGGCTTGTTAAAGGAAGAGGTACAAAATATTTAATTAGAAAATTAAAACGAATATAATTTATATTTAAAAGAGGGTGAAATCATTTCGAATTCATCCTCTTTTTGTATTTTCGAGGCAATGTTTGAAAAAAAGAAAAAATCTTTTACTGTTGATGAAATTAAGCGAAAGCTAGAAAATTATTGCGTCTACCAAGACCGGTGCCATAAAGAAGTAGAACAAAAAATGCGCGAATATCAAGTAATACCTGAGGCTAGAGAATTGATTCTTTTAAGTCTAATGAAAGATAATTTTTTAAATGAAGAACGCTTTGCTAAAAGTTATGCAAGGGGTAAATTCAGAATTAAAAGTTGGGGGAAACAACGTATTGTTAGAGAGTTAAAGTTTAGAGATATTTCTGCTTACAATTTAAAAACAGCTTTAAAAGAAATTGATGAAACTGAATATATTGCAACCATTTACAGAATTACAGAAAAGAGAAACGAAGTAATTTCTGAACCGAATATTTATAAAAGAAAGAAAAAACTAATTGACTTCTTAATGCGAAAAGGCTTTGAAAGCAATTTAATTTACAAGGTTGTAAATGAAGTAGTTTCTTAATACCTCTTTAAGAAAATAGCATCGTTCTTCTTTTTAATATCAATTACTGCTTGAATATCGTCATTTGGGATCGCTACAGAAAGTACATATTGCTTAATTTTCCAAGAATCTTCTTTCTTTTCTAATACACCAGAACCTCTACAAGTGCCCATCCAGGTATCTATAAGTTCATCAAACCAAACTATATTTGCTGACTCACTCATATATATATTACGTTCTAAAGTTGTAAAAGACCATGCTTTTCCTTTATCGAAATAAGGCTTACTAAAATTGGCAAACTGTTCTTTCGTCCAAATTTCTTCTGCAGCAGTTCCTATATAAACAGTAGTGCTATCCAGTACTCTAAAATACTCCTTAAAATTTGCATCTGAAGCCGCTTTATGCCAATTAAATAAAAGTGTATTCACTTCTTTTTTGATTGCACTTTTATCTGTTTTAACCGCATTAGAAGTTACACAAGCGCAGAATAAAAAGATACTTACACCTAAAATTATTGCTTTTTTCATACTTATTGTTTGCTTTTTTCTAAACCTTTAAATACTCTATTCTTCTTTATTCCTATTTTCTCGGGTTTTCGCTTTATAGATTTTAAAAGGTTTACTTCTTTTATCTGATTTATTGGTTTGTTAAAAAACGTATCCATTTTTGTAGTGTCTAAACCAATAAATGTAACATCTATATCAATTTCATTTTCAAATCTAATTTTCGCTAAAATAGAATTTATCTTGGTGTTTATATTTGAAAAAGCAGCCATGGTTTTATCTACCTGGGTATTTACTTCTTGAGCCTTTATAGCTCCTATTCTTGTTAAATCTGCTAGCCTTAATGCTTCATTGTATAAAATATTAATTCTTGCTGTTAAAGAAGGTATTTTAAATTTTTCTGGTACACTATCATTTAAATGCTTAATTAAATCTTTTAATTCTATGGCATTGCTTAGCGCCTCATTAGGTGTAATTTTTCTAAACTTTACAAAAAAAGAATCAATGTCTTGTAGCTCATTCCAATCTTTTACCTCTTTTAAGTGCGTAGATAAAACATTTTCTGTTGCAGTATGCATTTCTGCAATACTCATTAATGGTTTGGGTTTTTTTACTGTATCCTTCCCTTCATTATTCTGGCAAGAAAATGTAAAAACAAGTATTACTAAAAGATATATATATTTCACAACTGCGTTTAAAACTCAAAAATACACAAATTAATAGCAAACCATTCTCTTTTAAGAAAACCATAACAAAAAATATAAAATTCTAATTAAAACTTACATTCAATTAAATTACTTCTGCATAAATACTAATTAATATACTAAAATACGTCTGTAAGTTACAGGTAATTATACGTCTAACTTATCAAAATCAGTATCTTATATTTATGAAAAAAATTATAAAAAATAGTTTACAAACAGCAATATCATATAAAGGCTATAGAAGTTTAGTTAGTAATTTATTAACGGAAGGAAAATCTACCGGTCCTGAGCAATCTGAAGATTTAACCAATTATAGTGCGTTAAATGATCGAAGAATGAAACGATTGGATAAAACCATTAAAATTTCTGAAGACACGATTCAGGAGTTTCAAAAAGTAAAACAGCCACAAACTTGGTTAGTGCTTACAGAAGGTTGGTGCGGAGATGCCGCACAGAACTTACCTATTCTTAACAAAATAGCATCCGATACAACGAACATAGATTTGAAAATCGTTTTAAGAGATGAAAATTTAGACTTAATGGATTTATTCTTAACCAATGGAGGCAGAAGCATTCCAAAATTAATTGCATTAGATAAAGATAATAATGTTTTAGATTATTGGGGGCCAAGACCAACAGTAGCTACAAAAATGGTAGCAGATTATAAAGAAAAAAACGGCGCTTTAGACCCCCAGTTTAAGGAAGATTTACAGGTTTGGTACAACAAAGATAAAGGTAAAAGTGTACAAGAAGATTTTGTGAATTTGGTTGCAAAGCTTTCTGTAAAATAAAACTAGTCTATTTAAAATTCATAAAAAACCGCAAACTGATTTTCTGTTTGCGGTTTTTCTTTTAGTTATCTTTGCACTTTAAATATAAAACGATGTTTGTAGATTTTAAAGAAATACCTGAAGATGCCAAAGTATGGGTATACCCTTCAAGTAGAAAGTTTTATCCTAATGAAATTGAAACAATAGAAGAAAAAGTAAAAAAATTTATAGAAAGCTGGAAATCGGATGACACCTCTTTTAAAGCTTCTTATAAATTTCTATACAATAGATTTATTATCATAACTGCAGATGATATTGCCACAGAATTATCTAATGCAGATATTGATGCCTCTGTTTCTTTTATCTTAAGTTTACAAGAAACGTACGAAGTAGCCCTTTTAGATCGAATGAATGTTTGTTTTAAACAAGGTGAACATGTGCAGTACAAAGATTTAAAAGACTTTAAAAAATTGCTTAAAAACAAGGCTTTAACAGGTAAATCTGTTATTTTTGATAATCTTGTGAACACAAAACAAGATTTTGATAGCTTTTGGGAAATAATGATTGAGGAAAGCTGGTATAATCGGTTTTTAAAATAACCATAAGTAAAAAAATATGAAATATGATTACATCATTGCGGGTTCAGGCTGTGCAGGCTTAAGCTTGCTTTATAGATTATTGAAAACTCCTTTGTTACAAGACAAATCTATTTTGGTTATAGATCAAGATCATAAAAAAAGTAATGATAGAACTTGGTGTTTTTGGGAAAAATCTCCTGGTTTATTTGAGTCTATTGTTCATGCCAAATGGAATAAATTAGAATTTCTATCTACAGAATTCAAAAAAGAATTAAATTTAAAATCATATACGTATAAAATGATTCAAGGTATAGATTTTTACAATTTTGTAATTAATTATGCTAAGAAATTTAAAAATGTATCATTTGTTCAAGAGACGATAAACTCTATTGATAATATTGATAAAAAAGCTGTTTTAAAAACAACTAAGAATAGATATACAGCAAATTATATTTTCAATTCGACAAATCTTTTTAATCCAAAAATTAACGAACAAAATTCTTTACTTCAACATTTTAAAGGGTGGATTATTAAAACTGAAAAACCAGTTTTTAATCCAGAAATTGGAAGACTAATGGATTTTAGAGTGTCACAAGAAAATGGAGCAACCTTTATGTATGTTTTACCAACATCTACCACAGAGGCTTTAGTAGAGTACACTTTGTTTAGCCCAAGAGTTCTCGATAAAGAAGTATATACTTTAGAATTAAAGAAATATATAAAAGAAGAATTAGAAATTGATAATTATACTCTTATTCACGAGGAATTTGGAGTGATTCCTATGTCCTTGGCAAAGTTTGAGCAAAACCCGAAACTGAATGTTATCAATATTGGAACTTCAGGAGGATATACTAAAGCAAGTTCTGGTTACACTTTTCAATTCATTCAAAAAAATATTATAGAGATTATAAATAATCTAGTTGAGGGGAATAATATAATTCATCCAACGTCTTTTAAAAACAAATATTATCAATGGACTGACAGAACATTATTAGATGTTTTATTATCCAATAAGTTAACAGGTAAGGATGTTTTTACACAAATGTTTCAAAAAGTACCAGTAGAAAAAATACTTGCTTTTTTAGGAAATGAGAGCTCCTTTTTAGAAGATTTATTAATATTTAAGAGTTTCCCTGTAAAACCTTTTTTAACTTCAGGGGTAAAACAACTTTTAAAGAAAAACTAAATTTATTGAAACACTTTCAATATTTTAAAACAAGTATTTCTGGAATAGTACTTCCAGAAAAATTTACATTTCCGTTTTATTATGAACCCCATCTTCTAGCAAAAATTGCAACTACAGAGGTACAGGCCTATTTAGAACGTCAGACAGATTTTTCACATAATTTTGGATTAGAAGCTAATGATAGCGCACTTGCCATTGGAAAAATGTTTGGTGTTTTAGTGGTGAAGGATAAACAAAATAAAATTGGGTATTTAACTGCTTTCTCTGGTAAATTGGCAGATAAAAGTTTACCAGAAAAATTTGTCCCACCTGTTTTTAACATGAGAACATCTGGTAGTTTTTACATCAAAGGAGAACAAGAGATTGATGCGATGAACGCGCAATTGAGCGTCTTAAAAAAAGATAAAAACTATTTAGAATTAAAGAAGTTAGTTGCAGAAAATACAACAATCATTCAAACCGATTTAGCTTTTCAACACAACAGAATGAAACTTGCTAAAAGCAATAGGAAGGCACAAAAAAAGAAAGCAATTGCTCTTTTAAACGATTTAGAACTCGAGAAACTGACTAAAAAATTAACCCAAGAAAGTTATAATAATCAGTTTTTTATCAAAGAATTGCAAGAATACTATGTAGCTAAAATTCAAGAAACTAGTAAAGAATTTAATGTTTTTAAAGAGAAAATTAGCGCACTTAAAAAAGAACGCAAAGAAAAATCGAACTATTTACAGCAGACATTATTTAGTAAATATGCCTTTTTAAATAGAAAAAAAGAGTTGAAAAACTTGCTTAGTATTTTTAATGATCCGGCTATAAAACCACCTGCAGGTTCTGGTGAATGCGCTGCGCCCAAACTTTTACAATATGCTTTTGCAAACAATTTAACACCCATTACAATGGCAGAATTTTGGTGGGGAAGTGCACCAAACGCAGCTATTAGACAGCATAAAAACTATTACCCTGCTTGCCAAGGCAGATGCAAACCTATTTTAACACACATGCTAGCTGGCACAGAAATAGATGCCAATCTGCTGTTAGAAAACCTATCTGAAAAGCAAGATTTAGAAATTATTTATGAAGACGACGTTTTAATAGTTGTAAACAAACCTGCCGAGTTTTTATCGGTTCCTGGGAAAGATATTAAAGACGCTGTCTACACCAGAATTAAAGAAAAATACCCAAATGCCACCGGACCATTAATTGTACACAGATTAGACATGTCTACCTCTGGTATATTATTACTTACCAAAACAAAAGAAGCTAATAAAGCTTTACAGAGTCAGTTTATAAACAGAACTATTAAAAAACGTTATGTTGCTTTATTAGATGGAGATTTATCTGAAAACAGCGGAAAAATAACCTTGCCATTGCGCTTAGATTTAGAAGACAGACCAAAGCAATTGGTAGATTTTACTTATGGGAAACCTGCAGAAACCAATTGGAAAATAATTAACAAAGAAAACGGAAAAACACGTGTATACTTTTACCCAATTACAGGAAGAACGCACCAATTAAGAATGCATGCTGCACATAAAAACGGATTAAACACGCCAATTGTTGGTGACGATTTATATGGGAAAAAAGAAAACCGATTGCATTTACATGCAGAATTTATAGCATTTCTGCATCCAACAACAAATAAAGAAATTAGTTTTACAGTTGCAGCAACGTTTTAGAAAATAAGTTAATGACGTTAAAGTCAACCGTTTTATTTCAATAGTTGTTGTTTTTTAGAAACTCCTAAACAACAAAAAGCCAAAGCTGTTTTTTTACACTTTCGCTCTGAGTTAACATTAGCAAAATGGTTCAAAGTTAAACATACCAACTTTTAAAAAATAAAAAAAGGTACTTAGTTACTATTTAAATAATTGACCCCATTTATTTGCTTAAAAAAGCTAAATCATTAACAAAATTAAAAACCTAATTATCTTAACAAGAATGAAGGCAGAAAAACAATGAAAATACCATACCATATCTAATTTATTTGCTAACTTTAATTCTTAAAACATACCACTAACTTCAAACGAAAACTTGCAAACTACTAAACTAAGTACCAATAGTATATTACCACTTACCTGCTCTAGATCTGGAACTTGTTGTTTTGGCAAAGCTGTAATGCTAAACCCCTGGGAATTACTAAATTTTAGTAAAGAAAAGCAATTGACTCCTAGAGCGTTTAGAGACTTATATACTGAATTCGGAGGCACTCGATTGCTCTTTAACGGAAAGCCAGATAAAAAAGGACAAAAAGCATGCAGTCAATATTTAGATAATGCCGGTTGCAGTGTGCATAAAGGGCGCCCATTGGCATGCCGTCTGTACCCATTAGGAAGACAAATTCAGTATGATAAGGCACATTATATTTATGAAGGCGCTACTTTTCCTTGTTTAACAGATTGTGCCGAAGTTTTAAAGTTGCCAAAACTTAGTGTAGGTGACTATTTGAAAGGACAAGAAGCAGACCCATTCGAAAAGGCACAAGATGTCTATTTAATAGTCATGCAAAATATTGCAGATATTGCTTTTGAATTACTTTTAGAGTCTGAATTAGCTACCTCTGGAGATACAAAAACATTAAAAGCATGGAAAGTTTTAGGAACCGACCTACCTGAAGTATTAGCAGAAAAAATAGGCAGAGATTGGATAAATTGCTTAATGATACCTAACATAACAGCGGATACTGAAAACCCTGTTGCTTATGCTGAAAAGCACAATGATTTATTACTCACAAAAGCGCAAGAACAATTTGGAAGTTTACAAACACTTCAAGAACTTCATGAAGCTGCAGTCTTAATGATTGGTGTTGCTTTGCACTTAGCTAGAGGTTTAGGAGCAAACACAAAAGAAATTTCTGAGCACTGGATAGAAACAGCTAAAAGTCATGGCGCTAAAGAGTGAGTTATAGGTATAAAAAAAAGTCTGCTTTAGTTTACAACCGTTTTCTAAGAGTTCACCTTTAAATTTTCAATAAATTCTTCCACAGAAAGGGCGTCATCAACAGAATAGTTACCAATTTTTGTTCTTCTTAAAGCAGATAAATATCCTCCAGAGTTTAATGCTTTCCCGTAATCAAATGCAATAGACCTAATGTAGGTTCCTTTGCTACAAATAATTCTAAACCCTACTTCTGGTAATTTTATTTCTGTAATTTCAAACGAAGAAATCGTTACTGTTCTTTCTTTAATTTCTGTAGTTTCTCCCTTTCTTGCCAATTCATACAAACGTTTTCCATCTTTTTTAATAGCAGAAAAAATAGGTGGTTTTTGCTGAATTTCGCCTGTAAATTGTTTGGTAGTTTCGTGTAATAATTCTTCGGTAATATGTGTAGTAGAAAAGGTGTTATCAATTTCAGTTTCTAAATCATAACTTGGTGTAGTTGCCCCAAGTGTAAAGGTGCCCGTATATTCTTTAACTTGCCCTTGATACGTATCTATTTGCTTTGTTTGCTTCCCTGTGCAAATAATAAGTAAGCCTGTGGCTAGCGGATCTAAAGTACCTGCATGACCCACTTTAATTTTTTTAATATTGAAACGCTGTCTAATTTCCCAACGTAATTTGTTTACTACTTGAAAAGAGGTCCATGTAAGTGGTTTATCAATCAATAAAACTTGCCCATTTTTATAAGCTTCTTCCGTCATATTTTCTTAATTTAAAAGGGCATATCCAATTGCAATACTTCCCACAATTGCGCAGTATATTGAAAAGTAAGAAAGTTTGCTTTTCTTTACTAAAGAAATCATCCATTTACAAGCTACTAAACCAGCCAAGAAAGCTGCTATAAAACCAGCTGTAATAGGCATTATTTCTGAGGATTGAAAACTTAAACCTCCACTTAAAAGATCTTTTCCAATCTTCCCGAAAATTAATGGAACTACCATTAAAAATGAAAATTTAGCAGCTCTAGTTCTATCAACTCCCAATAGAACCGATGTAGAAATGGTTGCACCAGATCTAGAAATTCCTGGCAACATTGCTATTGCTTGAGAAATACCTATAAGTACAGCATTCCAAAATGAAACTTCTTTTTTTGTATTTTTTGCTTTGTCTGCTAATAATAAGAGTAACGCCGTTAGTAATAACATACAACCCACTAAAAGTATTTTACCTCCAAAAAAAGACTCTAATTCTTCCTCGAAAAGCAAGCCTACAATTACTGCAGGCAGCATTGAAATAATGATTTTTAGTGAAAACTTAAATTCATCATTCCATTTAAATTGGAACAATCCTTTAAAAATTTCTAAAATTTCTTTTCTAAAAATTACAATGGTACTTAATGCGGTTGCAAAATGGAGAACTACTGTAAAGGTTAAACTTTCTTCGGGTACAGAAGTATCGCCTAGAATTACTTTTGCTAACTCTAAATGGCCACTAGAGGATACCGGTAGAAATTCTGTTAAACCTTGAATTACTCCAAGAATTATAGCTTCTAAAATATTCATACTTATTTCTTAGGATTTACTAAAATTGCATAAATCTCAATTCCTAAGCCTATAATTACCAAAGTTGGCGCTAAACGAATGCGCTGCCAGTTGTAAATATCTTCATTAAAAATAGCTGGGTTGTCGCTTCCGCCACCAGACATAAAAATAAAGCCTAGTGCTATAAAAATAATTCCTACCACCATAAAAGTGTAATTTTTCTTTCCAAAAATAAATGCAGGTTTCTGAATTTTTTCTTCTTTCATATGTTAATAATAAAGTTCTTCTGTTTGTAGGTTTAAAAAACGTTGCGTCGCAAAGAAGGTGCTTAACCAAGTAATTATAAAAGCAGCAACCAAAACACCACCACCTAAATAACCTAGAGAAATATAGTCTTTTAAGAACCCTAAACTTGGTGCAAATTTATCTAAATAATAAATAACCACACCCAGACCTATCAAAGCTAAAAATGCGCCTATAAATCCTAATTTTATACCTTGCCAAATAAAAGGTCTTCTAATAAAACCTTTTGTAGCACCTACCATTTGCATGGTTTTAATGTTAAATCTTTTAGAATATATTGTTAATCTAATAGCGCCATTAATTAAGATGATAGCTACCAAACCGAAAAATCCGCTTAAAACTAAAAGCCAGAAACTAATTCTTTGAATATTATTTGTGAGTAGGTTTATTAAAAGTTTATCGTAAGAAACGTCTGCGATAAATGCATTTTTAAGAAAACGAGTTTCTATTACTTGCATTTTTTCTGGAGTTATAAAATTTGGTTTCAAGAAAATATCTATTTCATTTTTTAAAGGATTATCTCCCAAAAAAGTTAAAAAATCTTCACCTATTTCTTTGCTAAATTTTTTAGCTGCTTGTTTTTTAGAGGTGTAAACAATTCTTTTTGTGAATTCTTCTTTAGTAACAGAAGCTTTAAAACTATTTATTTGTTTATTACTTATTTTATCTTTTAAGTACAAGGTAATGACTACTTTTTCTTTTACTCTATTCGCAACTGCAGTAGATTTTAAAAGTACCAAACCTAAAACACCCACCATAAAAAGCACCAAAGCGATACTAATTACAACAGATATGTAAGAAGATGCTAAGCGTCTTTTTTGATAAGATTCAAATTTTGGAGGCATTTATAATAGCTTTAAAACGTTGGCAAGATAATAATTAGTATACAGTTGGCAGTGCCTGTTAGGAGTATTTTAACTTATTCTATTTCTTGGCACAATTCAATTAAAACGCCGTTTGTAGTTTTTGGATGTAAAAAAGCTACTAATTTGTTATCTGCGCCTTTTTTAGGTGTTTCATTTAAAACAATAAAACCGGCCGTTTTAAGTCTTTTTATTTCTGCTTTTATATCTGAAACCGCAAAGGCAATGTGGTGCACTCCTTCACCTTTCTTTTCTATAAATTTTGCAATTGGACTCTCTGCATTTGTAGCTTGCAATAATTCTATCTTATTGGGTCCGTTTTTAAAAAAAGAAGTTTTTACACCCTCAGATGCGACTTCTTCTTCTTTGTAATGTTCTTTACCAAAAAGTGATGCAAACAACTTATTTGACACCTCAAGATCTTTTACAGCGATACCTATATGTTCTATTTTTTCCATTCTTTTGATTATTACTTTGCAATAATAGTGATATTATCTAGTTCATAGGTTCCATCAAAATCTTCATTTCCATTTCCTACATATTTAAAGGCAATATAAGCAGTTCCTGAATAGGAAGATAAATTTATAAATGTTGAAAATTTAAAACTATTAAAATCGTCATTATTAGCTGCTATTCTTGCTGGCAAAGCAACCCAATTTGCATTGGTAATATTTGCTACTGTACCGTTCCAGTTTTCAGAAATTAACACCTCTAAAGTACTGCCGTCTGCAAAAGAGGTAGACGTTTCAAAAGACACGTATTCCTCTCCAGTAGTTTCTAAATTGATGCCCTTAGTAATTAACCAAGAAATTGTACTTTCATCACCAGATCTAAAAGAACCCATTCTTGCGGCCTTACTTAAAGAGTTCACATCATCATAAGCCCTCCATTTTTTAGAACCTGCTTCACTATAATTAGTCCAGTCTAATATATTTATCTCGCCAGAAGTTGCTTCAAAGTCTTCATTTAAAAGTATTGTTGAAAAATCTGCAATCGCTAAAGGAGTGCACCTTGTACTCTTCATGTCTAAATCATCTAAAGTATTTAAGACTAAAACCGTAAAATCTCCTCTAAAATCTCTGGAAACAACTGCATTAATACTTCCACCCCCCTCTGGCAGACCATTATTTGCAAAACTTGCAAAAGAGCTTGTTTCTAAAAAAGTAGTTACAACACTAGGTCCTTCGCAGGTTTCAACTTGACGTTTTGTATCAAAATCTTCTGAAGGGTCTACGAATGCTTTTCCAGCTAAATTTGATGAGAAATAAGCGTTTTCTATGCGCACAAAAGTTCCGATATTAGCAACATTTTCCAAGCCACCAAGGGTTACTGTTTTAGGAACAATTACTTCTGTAGTTGGCGCCCTAAACATATAATTTTCAATCTGATTTTGAGTGATACTTTCTATCTCTGTAATATCTGTTAATTTTATTTTACCCCCAATAGAAATTACACCGTCTCCCGAATTTGTTTCTCCTATATATAGATTTTTAAGTCTAATATATACTTCACGTCCGAAATTGAATTTATTATAACTATTGGTTAAGTTAAGTACTACTTTAATTCCTGCTGTTGGATTTTCAGGTGCATCTTGTATGTAAAATTCTCTAAAATAATTTCCTTTGGCATCCGAAGAAATCACATAGCCTTTTACAACAATGTTTGAAACTATTTTTACCGGATCTGTACCAGAATTATACAAATTTTTTAAATCTTTTATCGATTTTAATTCTAACTGATTGTTTTGAATACTGTCTAATATTGCTTCTAATTTTAAGTTTTCTTCTACCCCTAAATTTTGTGGCACTGTATAATCATTATCTTTTACACAAGCTACGAAAAAGAGACTGGTTGCAAGGGCTATTAAGAAGCCGCTATTTATTTTTATATTCATTCAATTTATTTTTAAAAACTAAAGTTTAGGTTCAAAAAGTATGTAGTACCTCTACCGTACCAATATTTATTGCCAAATACAGGTTTATCTAGAGCTTTGTCTTCGCTTAATTCGTTATAATTTGCATTTCTTCCCTGTTCAAATCCGCCAGATTTATACGCTGTATTTAATAAATTATTTACCGTTGCAAATGCACTAATATAATAACCATCTATCTTCCAAGATTTACCTCCAACAAGGTTTACAACTTTATAAGCATCAAATTTTTCTTGTTGCAATAATTGATTAGCGGACTCTAGATCATAATTTGGAAAGGTTAAGCCGTCTGCATCTGAATAAAAGTTACGAGACCTTGTTAATGGTGCAATATCTACATACGTATTATTAAAAAAGTTTACCGTTCCCCCAATCCACCAATAATTAGGATCTCTGTATTCAAAACCAGCGGAATAGGCTTGGTGAGGCCCTGCTGCAATTTTATAGTTCTTTAAGTTAGATATATAATTTCCTGAGCGCCCTTTTTCATCAAAAACACCCTCATTTGTAACATCTGAAGTAAGGTACAGGTTAGGGTTATTGGCATATACAAAACTACCAATAGCCGCTGCCCCTTTTAATTTTATTGTGGCCGTAACTTGTGCTTCTAAACCGAGTTCTAAACCCAATTGTTTCTTTTTAATTCCTGACACTATTTCTTGCACAAATGCAGTGTTATCTCCTCCAACGCCATCTGCAAAATAAAAAGAAATTTCTGTTGCATCTTTTATTGAAGTGTAATATGCGCTAACTCTTGAGGTAATAATTGAACTTCTTCTAATGTAACTTGCATCTGCAGAAAATACTTTTTCGCTTTTTAAGTCTTCTACTATATTATTGTTTTCTCTTGAATTAGAAAAAGAGTTTCTAATGGTTGGCGCTTGGGTTAAATAGGCAACATTTGCATTTATTAAATTCCGCCCACTTATTTTATAAGTTGCACCTGTTTTTACACCATAATTTGTGAAGTTTATTTTTTCTGATGCCCCTAAAGAATTGTTTTCAAAGCGACCGTTTTTATACAATCCTTCTCTTTGATTTGTTATTTGTGAGACCATTACAGCAGCAAAAAAATCTACTTTATTGTATTTAAACTGCCCTTGTGCAAAAGTATTTATAAAATCTGACTTTAGATTGAAATTATATCTAAATGCGTCACCAACGCCTACAACTCTATTCGGATTTAAAACATCATTTTGCATTTGTGCTTCTGAATCTGCAAAATTATTAATATCTAAATAGCCGCTTCCGCCTAATAGATCAATAACCTCGGCAAAATTTTGAGACCGCAAACGTTTGTATTCTAATTTTCCGTTTATAGAAATATGGTTGTTTATCTCTAAATTGTAGATAGTATTTACTGTAATTTGTTTGTCATCATTTCTATCTTCATACAATACATAGGCATTGTTTAAACCAGCATTTGTATTGGTAGTATTTGCATCAAAAATACGGTACCAATCTAATTGTCCGTTATTGACAAAGTTTTCTTGTGAAATATATGCTCCGGATAAGTCATTCGTTCTTAAAAAATAGCTTGGTAATGTTTGGTAATAGGCGGGACTAGGGTTTGCACCGCCATTAAAATCTAAACGACTATTTCCTATTTTTCCAAATTGATAGGAGGCGTTTGTTTGAAGTGTTGCATTTTCTGAAATATCCCAATAATGATTTAGCATTAAGATAGGCTCTACTACTTCTTTTATTCGAGAGTTTAATTTTCTTCCGTTTAAATTCCCCCAATACTCATTAAATTCAATTCCTTTTAAATCAAAGACCTCTTGGGTGTTTGGTGAAGATTTTCCCCTTCTATTTGGTGTAAAAATGCCTGTAAAATTAATACTATGGTGGTCGCTAATTTTCTTTTCTATAGATGTGAATACAGAGTATGCATTGTAAGAAGTACCGTCATTAAAACCTTCAGTTCCCGCTCTTCTACTTGCTGAAAAAGTCATTGCCCATCCATTTTTAGAAATACCTGTGGTGTGAGTTGCCATTGCCCTATGCACATAACTTCTATTAGAAGAAGAGTAAGAAAATCTTGTTCCTGGCCTTTGCAAAGAGGCTCTTGTATTCATATTTGTAGTCCCTAAAATACCGCCAAAAGTAACATTAGAAGCTGCTAAACCATTACTAAATTCTTGATTTCTTAAAACATCATTTAAGCCACCCCAATTGCTCCATTGCGCTCTACCGTCATAGACCTTGTTCATTTGAATACCATTAATTAAAACTTTACCATTTCCAGAATCTAACCCCTTTACCTTAAAAAAAGATGAACTAAACTCAAAAGCAGCAGTTCTTAAAAAAATATCTTTTGAAGCTTGTAAAAGGCCAGAAATATTGTCTGCAGCACTTGCATCATTATTTAATTCATCATCTGAGATTGTAATAATACTCAAGTCTAGTTCATCTGTGAAATCTCTAAATAATAAAATAACACCCAAATCTATGGTGTTATTAGAAAGTTCTAATGGAAGATTCTGAGTTTCAAATCCATTCAACTTAATTTCTAAAATATAATTCCCTTTGGAAAGTGCCTTTATATGGAAGGCTCCATTTAAATGTGTTTTCGTAGTAAAAATTGTATTTTTAATGCTTATCAAAACCTCAGATAAAGGCTTCTTAGAATTATTATCTATAATAATTCCTCTTATAACATTTTGGGAATACATTGATGTATAGCAGCGCAGAAACAGAACTATTAATACAATAGTTTTATTCATAATAATTTATTTTTCAATTAAATAGCAAAGTAAAACTACTAATTATTATTTTAAAAAAGTTCACAAAACTTGTCTATTATTTTAAATAATACGTTTTGTTCTGTAAGTTTGTCTTAAAAAAAAAGTAAATGAAGAAAAAAAATACCTGTTTATTTATAGTCCTATTATTTCAAATTTGCACGTGTTTTTCTCAGAAAAATGAAAAGAAATACACCATTAGAACCATTGCCTTTTACAACTTAGAAAATTTATTTGATACAATAAACGATCTTTCTATAAATGACGAAGCAAGCCCGATGATGGAATTGAAATTTAACAGATCTAAGGTGTATTGGGATAAGATTGACAAACTAGCAAGTACCATTGCACAAATAGGATACGAGGAGGCAAAAACAAGCCCTGCAGTTATAGGGGTATCTGAAGTTGAGAATCGAAGTGTTTTAGAAGATTTAATTAAATCGAAACATTTAATACAAAAAAAATACGGTATTGTGCATTACGATTCTCCTGATAAACGAGGAATTGACGTAGCCTTATTATACCAAAAAAAATATTTTAAACCTGTATATCACGAAGTGTTTAATCCTAATATTTATAAAAATAATAGAAAGGTGTTTACAAGGGACCAATTATTGGTTTCTGGCTATTTAGACGATGAATTAATTCATATAATTGTAAACCATTGGCCTTCTAGAAGCGGTGGTGAAGCAAAAAGTAGACCTTTAAGAGAAAAAGCTGCATATCAAAATATAAAAATCATAGAAAAAATTAGAGCTACAGAAGAAAATGCTAAAATCTTAACGATGGGCGATTTTAACGATGACCCAAATAATAGCAGTTTCAAGAAAATTTTAAAAACAAAAAGGAAAAAGAAAAATGTTGGAAACAATGACATCTACAATCCGTACGAAAATTTACACAGAAAAGGATTTAATACCTTAGCCTATAGAGACCGTTTAAATCTCTTTGACATGATTCTAATTTCATTACCATTATTAGATAGAGGAGAAAAAGATTTTTCTACCTATAAAATGTACAAAGCTATGATTTTTAACAAACGTTTTTTAAGTGATAAAAAAGGAAAATTTAAAGGCTATCCTTTTAGAAGTTTTTCAAATGGCGGTTATACAGGGGGGTATTCAGATCATTATCCTGTTTATATGTATCTTATTAAAAAGATATGATAAATATTTAAAAAAATGCTTTAACACTAGCCTTAATAAGATTTATATAATTCACAATCAATATCTTAACTTATATTTCAATACTACTACAGCATAATCTTAAGAAACTAATAAGCTCTTTTAAATCCTAATAAAGAGCGTTTAACAACTTATTACAGAGCATTTAATTGAGGCTTTTGCAATATATTTGATTTCTTTATAAATCAAGTTTAGACCTATGAATGTAATAACCCTACCAGATGAATTGAATTTAAGTTCTTCTCACTCAATTGAAATTTATGATTATATAAATATTAAAGAAATCTCTAAACAACAAATTATACTTAGCAAGAACACGTTTAGTTTTCTTCAAAACGGAACAAAAGAAGTCTTTTTTGACAATTCAACGCGCTTAATCGATAACGCTCAATTCCTGTTAATGAAGGCTGGAAATAGCCTAATGACAGAAAAATTTTATAATAATGAAACCAAATATAGAAGTATTTTATTCTTCTTCTCTAATGAAGCGGTCTTCAATTTTATTAGAAAATTTCAACTGAATCCGCAAGATAATGCCAGCTACGCTTCCGTATATTCATTCGAATATGATCTATATATAAAAGGATTTATAAAGAGTATTTTGAATATATCAAAACTATCAAAATCAATTCAAAAAAACATTTTAGATGCTAAGTTTGATGAAATAATGTTATATCTTATTGAGATTAAAGGTGTAGATTTTCTTTATTCCTTAATTAGGGATAGTGATAATAGTAACCAAAAATTTATTCAGATAGTTGAGAATAATATAGTAAATAAACTATCAATAAAAGAACTTTCATTTTTAACTAATATGAGTGAATCCTCATTTAAAAGGGTATTTAAAAAACACTTTAAAAGTTCACCAGGTACATGGTTTCGAGAAAAAAGACTTGAACATTCTGCCTTCCTTTTAAGAAATAAATTAAAACGACCATCAGATATTTATCAAAAAATTGGGTATGAAAACCTATCAAACTTCACTCAAGCGTTTAAAATAAAATTCGGAGTAACACCCAAGAAGTATCAAAAAATTTGATCTTTTATCAATACTTATTGAACTAAATTAAACACAATAAATACTTCATTTGTAAATATATTTGTTTTTTAATTAATTGTTATCGTTTATTTTAAATTAATACAGGTTGCAATTGCAATCAAACCTTCTTCTGTAGCAACATCCATTAGTGGGGAAATTTGTAAATTGAAAAAGAAATTCTTACTGCAGGGGAAGTGTATTAACTTAACCTTTTTTATTATTAATATCTAAAAATGTTTAAACTCGTTTATACCGAAGTGACGTTTGTAAAATTATTTTTAGAACATCTAAATGTAGAGTTTAAACCATAAGTTTTTAGAACAATGAAAACAATAAAATACCTCATAAAAATAAAAGGATTCCCATTTTTGTTTACACTTATAATTTTTATAATAACCTTTCTATTCTATTTATTTATCTCCAAGTATTTATATCCGCACACAGATTTTAATTCTTAAATATAATAGCTACGAACCTTAACAATTAGACAACATACAAATTATTACCTCTTAAAATTATAAAAATTACTCTAATAGAAATTTAAATCTGTAATGTAATTATGTAAAGACACCTGAAGGCGTAATGATGCACTCTTGTGTTTTAAATACTATTTTAAACGTATTTAATTTTAACTGAAAAAGCCGCTTAAAATTTCTTTCAAACAGCTCTTTTCTCTTCTTCTCAATCAAATATCTTTATTCTAGATTCTTTTAGCCTGCATTGTGTTACTAAGTAACTACAAATTCAAATTTTAAAGTATACACTTTAAAGGCATTTTTTTATTCAACTTTTTTTTGAAAAAAAATAGTGTTGAAATTTTAATAATAATTTTTGACAAATATATCACCTTATTCTTATTTAATCTAAATAAGTTATATATTTTTGTAAAAAAAATTAATCACAATAATAAACTGCACTATGAAAAAAATATTAATCCAAGTTTTAACTATTATTATAGCTATTTCTGCAAATGCTCAAAGCAAAAAGACAAAAGATAAAAATGCAATAAAGGAAATGTGTGGTTGTTTTGAAATAACCTTCAATTTTACAGAAACCTTCAATTACAGTAAAGACACAACTTACCTATCCTCTAGAACCAAAGTTAGTAAAGGTTTAGAATGGGCCGGTTTGGTTGAAGATGAAAATAATAAAATTTCTATTCAACATATTTTGCAAGTTGGTAACCCTAACAAACCTATGATTGTTAAACATTGGAGACAAGATTGGTTATATCAAAATACAGCATTCTATATGTTTAACGGAAATAATAATTGGGTTTTCGAAAAAAAAGAAAAGAAAAATGTTAAGAAACAATGGACTCAAAAAGTATATCAAGTAGATGACAGTCCGCGTTATGAAGGATCTGGCACCTGGATTCACATAGATGGAAAAAGCTACTGGGAAAACACGACAACCGCTCCTTTACCAAGAAGGGAATACACGCAAAGAAGTGATTACAACATTACTTTAAGAGGTAACCGCCATGAAATTACAAATTATGGTTGGGTTCATGATCAAGATAATAGTAAAGTTCTTCGTCAAAATGGAAAAGAAGATGTCATTCTTGCGAATGAAAAAGGTTACAATACTTATAAAAAAGTACCAAACAGTAGATGTAAGGCTGCAAAAGATTGGTGGATTACTAACAGTGCTAAATGGAAAATAGTTAGAAATAAATGGAATGAAGTATATGGCCGAAATACTAATTTAAGTTTAGAAACTAAAGTTGATAATAAGCCTTTGTATAAACATTTATTTTCTGATAAAATGATAGAAAAGACAAAGATGAACGCCATTATCGAATCTTTTGTAAAATAATAATCCTATGAAGAAGATACACATCGTACTACTTAGTAATTTTATTTTCATCAGCTCTATGTTTGCTCAAAAAGCAAATATTTTTCACGAAAGAAATTTTTGGAAAGCCAATCCATCTATAAAAGTGATTGATGAAAAAAGTTCTAAAGGAAATAATATCTCTGAATTAAATAATAATGCTTTTGATGCTGTTGTCTATGCTACTTTAGAAAATACAGATAATAACACAATCAAATATTTACTTTCAAAAGAAGGGAATAGTGTGAATAAAAAAACACATGATGGACGAACGTATATTTTTTGGGCGGCTTACAAAAACAATTTAGAACTCATGAAATATTTAGTTTCTAAAGATGCTAAAACTAATATAGTTGATGATCATGGTTATACTATTTTAAATTTTGCAGCTTCAACGGGTCAAACCAATACTAAAATGTATGATTATTTAATTAAAATGGCAGCAAATATTAAAACTGATAAAAACCGAAAAGGAGCAAACGTATTATTATTAGTTGCACCATATTTAGAAAACTATAGTTTAGTAAGCTATCTTTTATCTAAAGGTGCTTCCTTAGAAGATAAAGATAACAATGGTAATGGGATTTTTGAATATGCTGCGAAAGGCGGAAACATTTCTTTATTGAAGACTTTAATTGATAAAGGAGTACAAAAAGGAGAAAATACAATGATTTTTGCAAGTCAGGGTTTAAGAAGGAAAAAGAACACACTACAAACATACAAGTTTCTAGAAAGCGTTGGGGTTAAAACGAACTGTATTGATAAAGATGGAAAGAACCCTTTGCATGCTATTGCATATAACAATAAAGATTTAGCAACATACAGCTATTTTATTTCTAAAGGCGTTAATGTGAATTTGCAGGACAATAAAGGCCGTTCTCCATTTATGAATGCTGCAAATAATAATACGCTAGAAATTGTAAAATTCTTATCAAAAAAAATAACAAATATTAATTCAAAGGACAAAAAGGGACGTTCAGCTTTAATAATGTCAGTGCAGAGTAATAACAAAGACGTTGTGAAATTTTTACTCGGAATAGGTGCAAACATCAATACTGAAGATGCAGATGGAAACACACTTTCTTATTATTTAATTAATATTTTTAAAACCACAGAGTTCGAGGATAAACTGAGCATTTTAGAAAAAAACGGATTGGTTATGAACAAACTCCAGTATTCTAAAAATACACTTTTACATATAGCCGCAGCCCAAGACAATTTAGCACTATTAAAACGATTAAATTCTTTTAATATTGATGTAAATGCAGAAAATAAAGATCAATTATCTGCTTTACAAATAGCGGCGATGGAAACTAAAAGCATTAAGATTTTAGAATATTTATTATCAATTGGTGCACATAAAAATATAAAAACAGCTTTTAATGAAACCATTTATGACTTAGCGTCAGAAAATGAACTCTTAAAAAACAGTAATATTAATTTTTTAAAATAAAATATTCCAATGAAAATAAGAAAAGTAATTTATACAACACCCTTAATTTTTATGCTATTTGTAGCGCTATTAAGCTTTAAAAAACATACTGAAAGCACTACTTACAAATGCTTAATTCAAATGAAAAACTATAGCGGAGAGGGCGCGTATATAGTAATCTCGTTATTAAACCCTGAACTAGAATATGAAGAAACTTTATATGTTCAAGGACCAGATGATGAATGGTATTATGACATTACAGAATGGTGGCGTTTTCAAGGAAAAAAACGTACGACCATCGATGCAATAACTGGTGCAACTGTTAGCGGTGGAGAACGTAATGTTAGCATAATTCAGATTCTTAATGATAAAGTAGATAGTGGCTATAGCATTCGTTTTGAATCAGCTGTTGAAGATAAAGGGTATCACAAAAGTGATGTTGAATTTGAATTGACCTCAGAAAATATAAAAGCTAAAAATGAAGGAACTGGTTTTATTCGTTATGTAAGAATACTGCCCAAATAATAAAATAAATGACTATTTCTATATGGAGACTTAGCCATTTAACATTGGCTATTTCCGCATCTTTATTTATTGTAATTGCAGCTATAACCGGGCTTATTTTAACTTTTGAACCTATTTCAAAGAAGCTAAAACCCTACTCAATTACTAATAATGAGCTAATTTCAATTGCTCAAACTATTGATGCTTTAGAAAAAAAATATAATGAAACAATTACCATAGAAGTTGATGAAAATAATTTTGTTGCAGCGTCTATAATTGACAAAAATGGAGCATACAAAAGTTTTTATATCAATCCAAAAACTGGAGAAAAAATTGGAGATTTACTAAAGAAATCTCATTTTTATGACTTTATAACGAATTTACATCGTTCATTATTTTTAAAATCTACAGGAAGACTTTTAATTGGATTTGTTTCTTTTTTACTTTTTTTAATTACAATTACTGGTACCCTTTTAATCGTTAAAAGACAAGGAGGTATTCGGAATGTTTTTTCCAAAATTGTAAAAGAAAATTTTCAACAATATTATCATATATTTTTTGGTAAAATATTTTTCATCCCAATTGTAATCATAACGTTAACAGGTGTTTATTTATCATTAGAATGATTTTCACTATTATCTGGAACTACAAACAATACTGCGAAATTAAAAAGTAATAAAACAATAAAATTTACAGATTTTGAATTCTTCAAAACAACAAATTTAGAAAAAGTAAAAAAAATAGAGTTTCCTTTTTCCTCGAGTAAAGAAGATTACTTTAATGTTAAAACCATTGATAATGAATTTGAAATAAATCAATTTAATGGGCAAATAATTGGTCATAAAAAACAGTCTTTGTCTCTTTTAGGATCTCATTACAGTTTATTATTACATACAGGTGCCGGTTCTATTTTATGGTCTATAATTCTACTATTATCTTGTTTAGTTATCTTATTTTTCATCTTTTCAGGCTTTTATATGACCGTAAAACGAAGAAGAAATACAACTTCAATAAATAACAATACTTTAAAAGATGAAGCTGAATTTATTATTTTAGTAGGTTCAGAGACAGGAACTACCATCCGCTTTGCAACCGCTTTTAAAAACGCCCTTATACAGACAAATAAAGCTGTCTTTATAACGGAATTAAATATGTATTCTAGCTACAAAAACGCTAAGAATATTATTATTTTTACGGCTACTTATGGTGATGGTGATGCGCCCGCTAATGCTCAAAATTTCATTAAACTAATAAACTTAATTGAACCAAAAAGAAATCTAAACTATTCTGTTATTGGTTTTGGTTCAAAACAATATCCAGCCTTTTGCGAGTTTGCAATTTTAGTGCATGCTTCTTTGCAAATTCATGAAAAATTTAAACCCGAAATGCCCTTATTTAAAATTGATGATCAGCACTTAAGTTCTTTCGAAAACTGGAAAAATGAATGGGGAAATTTAAATAAT
>Ga0307995_1000074_pt1 | contig 66630 bp, 71 predicted proteins | sample EllFjometagen262_FD_203132 | JGI IMG/M metagenome (GOLD analysis project Ga0307995, IMG submission 203132) | Marine microbial communities from Ellis Fjord, Antarctic Ocean - #262 | ecosystem: Environmental > Aquatic > Marine > Unclassified | place: Southern Ocean | collected 2014-11-02 | reverse complement strand
CAAGACTTCTTTGACGTAGAAAAATTCCCAGGAAAGCGTGGTATTCACACTTGGGCTAGTGCTATAACAGAGATGGCATTGTATGCTGACGGTGTTGCTATTGATGACATCTATGATGTATTAGGTACTCAAGCAGGACAAGATCGTGCTTTTGCGAAACTTGACACAATCAAAGATCACGTCGTATTTTGGTCTGCAGGTTCAAAGCCACTTGATCTAGTTAATTCTGGTGAGGTTTCTATGTCACTAGCTTATAACGGCCGTATCGGTGGTGCTGTTCTAAATGATGGCGCTGACTACGTTACTGTATGGGATGGACAAGTTCTTGAAGAGGAATGGTTAGTCCTTGTTAAGGGCGCTCCAAACCGTGCTGAAGCTATGCACTTCTTAGTTCATGCTTCTAGCTCTCAAGCGCAAGCAGATCAAGCTAAATGGATCAACTATGGTCCTATGCGTTCATCTGGTCTTGATATTATGCAAGCAGGCGAGCCATGGTTTAATACTGGTGTAGCAATCATGGAACATATGCCGAATACTGAAGAGCATATGAAAGGTGGCATTATGGCCAATCCTGATTTCTGGGCAGATAGTGGTCAAGCAATAAATGACCGTTATGCAGCTTGGATGGCTAAGTAATTAGCTGGCCAACAAACGAGTTTAATTAATCTCGTTTAATAAGGCAGGTCGGTATTCTTACCGACCTGTTTTTTATTTTTAAAAAACTAATAAACAAGTTATAGATTTAATGAATACTTTATGAGTGATACTTCGATAACAAATTCTAAAGAGCCATTATTAACAAACGATGGCGTCCCTCTTAAAGAGAGCTTGCGAAAATCTTTACGTAGAACAAAAATTCGCTCTTTTCTATTAATTCTAGCACCACTATCATTCTTATTATTTATGTTTGTGGCGCCTATAGGATCGCTTCTATCAAGAAGTATTGATGACATCAAAATTAATGAAGCATTCCCACAGACATTTGCTCAGTACGAAGAATGGGAAGATAAATCCCAGCTCCCTAGTGAAGAAATGTTTGCCGCAGTTATCAACGATATTAGAGTCACCATAAAAATCAAAGACAGTGAAGGCAATGTTATTGGTAAGAACTTACTTGGTAGATCTGGCACTCGAATGACTTATGAATTCTCTGGCTGGAAAAGTTTAATAAATAAAACAGTTAAAGAAGCTCTAAAGGTTGATAAAAAATCAAAGGAAGCAGTTAAACCTTTTAAGTGGGAGGCGCCCTATAAAGAGAAGATGATTAAAAGAGATAAACGTTGGGGCAAGGTTGAATTCTGGCAGTCATTAGGGGCAATGAAAGACCCCTACACAATGGGCTATTATCTCAATGCTGTCGACCTAAAGTATGATGCCAATAAAAATATTGTTCAGAAGGCAGAGTATTTAAGAATTTACAAGACGATTTGGGTTAGAACTCTCAAAGTAAGTTTAATGGTGACACTTTTTTGTTTACTGCTCGCCTACCCAGTCGCATATTTACTTGCAACGCTTCCAATGAGAACCTCAAACCTATTAATGATCTGTGTGTTGATGCCTTTTTGGACATCACTCTTAGTAAGAATTGTTGCTTGGATGATTATGCTTCAGCAAAATGGTGTCGTGAATGACACCTTAATAAACATTCTTCCTTGCTTTGAGGGGATGGTGAATCTGCCATTTTTTGGTGCTACCAATATTGATCTTTGCTTTAGTGATGAAGATCGAATACCGATGATGTACAACTTTACTGGAACCATTATTGTAATGACGCAGGTACTTCTGCCATTTATGATTTTGCCAATCTATAGCGTCATGAAGGGAATACCTCCAAGCTACATGAAGGCGGCGCAGAATCTTGGGGCTACACCAACGTGGGCCTTTATCCGCGTATACATGCCGCAATCCGTACCAGGTATCGGTGCAGGCTGTATATTAGTATTTATTGTAGCGATTGGTTACTACATCACGCCCGAACTTGTTGGCGGAAAAGATGGAATAATGATTGGTAACTTTGTTGCCCGTGAAATGCAAAGAACATTGAATTGGGGCCTTGCTTCTGCTATGGGAGCACTTCTTCTAGTTGCAGTTTTGGCTCTGTATTGGGCATACGACAGACTGATTGGCCTTGACAATTTAAAAATGGGTTCGTAATGAAATTTCCTACTTACACAACACCTCGACAAAAATTATGGCACTATACGTATAGAGTGTTTTGCGGTCTTGTATTGTTTTTCTTAGTAGCCCCGCTGATTGTTGTTATTCCACTGTCCTTTAACAATTCAGTTTTCCTTCAGTTTACACCGGAAATGAAATTTTTTAGCTTTGAGACCTGGTCCTTTAACTTTGATGGTTATGGAACTCGCTGGTACAAAGAACTATTTGGAATTTGTACTGCCAATTCAGGAACAACGGTCTGTACAGACAGGTGGATGATTGGTTTTAAAAATAGTGCTATCATTGCAATTTTTGCAACTTTCTTTGCAAGTGTCTTAGGCACGCTCGCTGCACTTGGACTGTCCAATCGACACATGCCGTTTAACCGTTTAATAATGGCGCTTATGATTTCTCCAATGATTGTCCCGCTTATCATCACTGCTGCTGGAATGTTTTTCTTTTTTGCGAAGGTAAACCTTGTTGCAACCTTACCAGGCCTTATTATTGCCCATACTATTTTAGGAATACCCTTCGTTGTAATAACGGTTAGCGCTTCACTTTCTGGGTTTGATAATAACCTGCTCCGCGCTGCTTCAAGTTTAGGCGGGACACCATTAAGGAATTTTTTCAAAGTTCAAGCGCCTCTAATTGCGCCAGGAGTTATTGCAGGCGGTTTATTTGCATTTATTACCTCATTTGACGAGGTGGTTATTGTTCTCTTTGTTGGCGGCCCTGATCAGTACACGCTGCCAAGGCAGATGTGGTCTGGAATTCGCAACGAGATAAGTCCAACGATTCTTGCTGCTGCCACTATTCTTGTAATTTTCTCGATTGTATTACTTTCCACGCTTGAATTGCTGCGTCGTCGATCTGAAAAGATTCGAGGCATAACTCCTCACTAAAGCTTTTAATTTTTATCACATTATTGATTCTTAATGTATAGTCTCATTAATGAAAATACGCGCCCCTTCAGAGAAGAACAAACAATCCTTAGTTATCATTTCGTGCCTATTAATTACTTTTTGTATGGGCACTATTCATGCATTTAGTACGTTAATAGAGAGCATTGAGTTGCAAATCAACGCAGGAAGAATGGCGTCCAGTCTTATCTATTCAACTGGACTAATAAGCGTCACAGTTGCTGTATTTTTTGGATCCACCCTGTATCGTAAGCTGTCTCCATCATTCATCATTGTTTTAATAGCACTATTGCCCTTAATTGGTGTCCTTATATCAAATTCAGGCAGTTGGATTGGATGGGTAGTCGGCTATGGCTTTTGCTTTGGGTTTGCAAGTGGCCTGGGATATGGATTTTCACTTTATGCAGCATCCTCTGTAACCTCAAGTCAAAAGCTTGGCTTGGTGCTTGGCGCTGTGTCAGCATCCTATGCGTTCGGTGCTGTTATATTCTCGATGCTTTACCCACTGCTCATTAGTTATTTTGGCTTTAATTTTGGCTATATGATCGGCGTTTTAATACTATCCATTATTATTATTATTAGCTTAATTCTTTTTCGATTAGCACAGAAAGACTTAACCGCAAAGACCAAATCCATTAGCAAAGATCACAGAGTTAAAGGAAAAATTATTAAGCTATGGCTGGCTTTTTTTCTTGGCGTTTTTGCTGGCCTTATGACAATAGGTCATGCAGTGCCTATTATTAAAGCATCGGGAGGGTCATCTGAAATTGCAATAACTGCTATTTCCCTAATGGCTCTTGGAAGCGGAATTGCAGGTATATATGCTGGCTGGCTTGCAGATCGATTTGGTTGCAAGCGCCCGATTGTAGTAATTTTAGCTATAAGCTCTCTCGCTCTGTTAAGCCTTTCAACAGTTACAAGCATTCATCTCATGTTAATATTTTTGACTCTTATCGCTTCTCTTTATGGCGCCTTAATTGCAATTTATCCAACCTTAGTGAATCACATATTTGGACCTGATTACTCAGCCTGGGCCTATGGAAGAATTTTTACTGCATGGGGGATTGCGGGCTTAGTATCGCCTTCCCTTGCTGGCTGGTTATTTGATCAATATAATAACTACAATTCATCATTACTTTTTGCATTTATTTTATCCATTTTTGCTGGACTAATCATTTGGAGTCTCAAATATGACATTAATGATACAACACATTAACTATTAAAGAGTTCTCCAAAAAAACAATGATCCAGAATATAATAAAACTTATTTATTACTTCAATCTATCATCATGAAAAAACACATTATTTCAACAGATAAAGCGCCTGCAGCTATCGGCATATATTCCCAAGCAGTTGCGGTCACAGGAGGATCAACAATTTTTCTTTCTGGGCAAATTCCATTAATTCCAGAAACAATGCTGGTTGTTGAAGGCGGGATTGAGGAACAAATCCATCAAGTATTTCAGAATTTAACCGCCTTATGCCAAGCATCCAATGGAAATTTGAGTGACATTGTCAAACTTAATATCTTCTTAACCGATCTTAGTAATTTTGCCACTTTAAATGAAATTATGGCAACCTACTTCACCGAGCCCTATCCAGCAAGAGCAGCCATTGGAGTGAGTGAACTTCCAAAAGGTGTGAGCGTTGAAATGGACGGAGTAATGGTAATTAACTCAGACTCTTACAGTTTCTAATTCTATGCCCTCTCTTTCTGATCCAATCATTTCGATTAGTGGATTAGGGAAGAAAACTTCGGATAGATTAAACCAGCTAGGGATCCATACGCTTGAGCATTTACTGTTTCACTTGCCGAGTCGTTATCAAGATAAAACATCCATCACGCCACTTTCTAGTGCAAGCGTGAATGATGAAATATTAATTGAAGCATCTATTGATAGAATTGAAGTTATTCCTTCAAGGCAAAGGCAGCTTCTTTGTTACTTATCGGACAATCAAAATCACCGGGTTTTATTGCGATTTTTTCATTTTACGCAGTATCAAAAGCAAGCGCTTGTTCGCGGCGAGACTATCCAGTGTTTTGGTGAAATAAAAATCGGCCGTCAAGGCCTAGAAATGCATCACCCTGAATATCGAATTATTTCTCAAGATCAAAAGCCGCTTTTTGAGCCTACCTTAACTCCAGTTTATCCTTTGTGCGCGGGAGTTAGTCAAAATAAAATGAAACAATGGGTTAATAAAGCCTTAGAAGTTCTTAAAGCTAGCGTAATTGATGATTATTTTGAAAAGATAACTAACAACACCATGCCAAGCTTAAAAGATTCTTTATTCTTGCTTCACCACCCTAATAAGGATGAAGATTTATTAAAAATTGAATCTTTTAATCACATTTCTCAGCAGAGATTAATTATTGAAGAACTTGCAACCCATCAACTCAGTCTTTTAAAAATCAAAGAAGCGAGAAAAAGTAAAGAATCAAAGCCTATTTCTATTAGAAGCTCATTAAGCAATAAACTGATAAGCTCTTTAGAGTTTGACTTAACCTCCGCTCAATCTCGATGCATTAATCAAATTAATGAAGATTTATCGACCTCTGAACCTATGCTTAGATTGCTTCAAGGTGATGTTGGCTCTGGAAAAACAATCGTCGCAGTGTTTGCACTTATCCAGGCAGTGGAAAACAATTTCCAAACGGCAGTAATGGCGCCTACTGAAATTCTTGCTCGCCAACATCTTCAAAATTTTACTAACTACCTTAGCCCTCTTGGCATTCAAATTGCCTTTCTTTCAGGCTCTCAAAACACTCAAGAAAGAAAAGACAATTTAAGTCTTATAGAGAATGGAAAAGCAAAAGTTATTATTGGGACTCACGCACTCTTTCAAGAAAATGTTTACTTTGATGATTTAGCGCTAGTGATAATTGATGAACAACACAAATTTGGAGTCCATCAACGACTGTCTCTTTCTAAGAAAGCTAATGTAACTCCTCATCAATTAGTCATGACCGCTACGCCAATCCCAAGATCATTAACAATGAGCGCTTATGCTGACTTAGACACTTCAATTATCGATGAATTACCGCCAGGTCGTCAAACAATTGAAACCGTTGCACTAAGCAATGCCCGAAGAGATGAATTAATTGAAAAAATTAAACAGATATCAAAGGAAGGTCGTCAAATTTATTGGGTATGCACTTTAATTGAAGAGTCTGAAGCCCTTCGCGCTGAATCAGCTGAAAAAACATTTGCATATCTTTCAGATAACCTCAAGGATCTTAAGGTTGTTATGATTCATGGACGCTTAACAAAGCTTGAAAAAGAAATTATTATGTCAGACTTTGCATCGGGAAAAACCAACCTTCTTGTTGCCACAACTGTAATTGAGGTTGGCGTCAACGTCCCGAACGCAAGCCTCATGATAGTAGAAAATTCAGAGCGTCTTGGCCTGGCCCAACTTCACCAACTAAGGGGCCGCGTCGGAAGAGGGTCTGAGAAAAGTGCTTGTGTTTTATTGTATCAATCACCCCTTAGCCAAACAGCAAAAGAAAGGCTTGATATTCTTCGTCAGAGTAATGACGGGTTTCTGATTGCTCAAAAAGATTTAGAGCTGCGCGGCCCAGGTGAAATTTTAGGAACTCAGCAAACTGGAATTGCATCAATGAAAATTGCAAATATCGTTAGAGATGCATACTTACTCAAACAAGTGGGGTTCTACTCGTCAAAAATGCTAGAAGCAGCGCATGATAGTCAAAATGCTTTAATGAGTCGCTGGATTGATGAAGAAAAAACTCACTATTTCGATGCCTAATCATCTCTAGAACTCATTAAAATTCAAGACTCTTGTAAAATATACAATCTATGTTTAATCCAGACAAGTTTCAATGGCGTATTTTTAATCCTCAAGAAGGAGTACCTGAGCATGTCTGTAACTGGCTACTGGATGGCCAATCTCTAACTGCTAAGCTTAGAGACAAATATCAAGATTTCGAAGTCAATATTCTTTCTCAAGAACAAGACACTCCTTATGATTGTGAATTAAAACTACTTGGAGATACTGATAGCAAAACTTTTATTGTAAGAGAGGTAGAGCTTATTGGATCTCAAAAACCCGTTGTTATTGCCCGTTCATTAATCCCTTTAACAGCTGATACAAATGAAATTTTAAAAATTGGTGCTAAGCCATTAGGGGAAATTTTATTTAATGACCCCGAAATTAAACGTGGACACCTTGAAGTCGGAAGTTATAAAAACTCATGGGCCAGACGCTCAACTTTTAAAATCGGAAAAACCAAGCTACTCGTTTCTGAAATTTTTTTGGAGTCACTTTATGCGTGATAATTTATTTAATGATAACATTGATATAGCTGATTTTCGTTTCGACAAAAGCGTCGTTAAAGTTTTTGATGACATGGTTAGAAGATCTGTTCCTGGATATGACTCCATGATTCAAATGGTTGGTCTTGTTGCTAGAATGTATGGACAAGACGATACTAACTATTATGATCTTGGCTCCTCTACTGGAGCAATAACACTTGCAATAGCTCTAAACAATAAGCATAAAAATAATAAATTTATTGCTATTGATAATTCAGCTGAAATGGTAAAGAAATGTAAAGCAAACTTAGATAATAAAATTGACAATTTACAAGTTCTTTGCTCAGATATTACTGATACTGATATCAGCAATGCATCAATTGTAGTTTTAAACTTGACACTTCAATTCATTGATGTTGGCGCTCGAGCAGCATTATTAAAAAAAATCTATGAGGGACTAAACCCTGGAGGTGTATTAGTAATTAGCGAAAAAATACACTTTGAAGACTCTGAAACACAAGATCATATTACAAAACTCCACTTAGATTTCAAGCGAGAAAATGGCTATAGCGAGCTTGAAATTGCAAATAAACGTCAAGCGATTGAAAACGTAATGATTACTGAAACTAAGAGAATGCATATCGACCGCCTAAAGGATTGCGGCTTTATGGAGACGAGTTGCTACTTTCAGTGCCTCAACTTTGTATCATTTTTATCTGTAAAATAAATAGCGTTTAAACAGCTTTAAATTAGGTTTCTGTATGTTGCTAATGATTGATAACTACGATTCATTTACTTATAACTTAGTTCAGTATTTTGGTGAACTTGGTCAAGAAGTTGTCGTCTATAGAAATGATGAAATCTCTATTACTGAGATTGAAAGTTTAAACCCTAACTACATTGTAATATCACCAGGGCCGTGTACCCCAAATGAAGCTGGAATTTCTTTAGAGCTAATTGAAAAGTTTGCCGGAAAATTTCCTATACTGGGAGTATGTCTAGGTTTTCAGGCTATTGTGCAATCATTTGGTGGAAATATTATTGGCGCCCAAAAGATTATGCATGGTAAAGTTTCACCTGTTCATCATACTTCTAAGAGCGTTTTTAAAGGCCTTAAAAACCCTCTTAATGCAACTCGATACCACTCTTTAGTTGCTGAAAAGACGACCTTGCCAGATTGCTTTGAAGTCACTGCTTGGACCAATACAGACTCAGGAGATATTGAAGAAATAATGGGGGTACGTCATAACTCCTACCCAATCGAAGGTGTCCAATTTCATCCTGAATCTATTCTCACAGAACATGGACATCAAATGCTTAATACTTTTTTACAGGACAATCAATAATCATGGAATTAATTCAATTTTTACAAGGCGAGCTTTTACTTACCGGAACCTTACTTGCTCTTATTATTCTTCTTATAGTAAACATCTATGGTGACAAGTTTAAAAAATATGAAGTAGTCGATACCAATGGCGCAGTTTCTTTAATGGACGATGATGAACTTATCATTCTAGATGTTCGAGAAGAAAAAGAGCGCGCTTCTGGATTTATTAGCAGTGATATTAATATTCCTATGGGCCAAGTTAAAAATAAAATTGATTCACTTGATAAATCAAAAAATATACTTGTCTATTGTAAGAGCGGCACTCGATCTGATCAAATTTCGGGCTTCCTTTCTAAGAATGAATTTCAAAATGTATATAGCCTTAAGGGTGGTTTTAAGGCTTGGCAAAAAGCTGAATTACCAATTCAAAAATAATTAATATGAAAAAATCTTTAGCTATTGTTGGAGCTGGTGCATGGGGAAGCGCACTTGCAATTGCGCTAAGCGAAAAGTTTGATCAAATTTTTTTAATTACAAAAGATAATGCAAACACCGATAGGCTTGGCAGCCAGCATGAAGCACTATCAATACCATTTAATAGTAACATCTCTATAGGCAGCAGCTTTGAGGTAGTCAAAGACTCACTGGCGGTCCTTATAGCAACTCCAAGCTCCTCGTTTAATAGCGTACTTACAAATCTTGAGCCTCATATAAATAGAAAGCCTGTTGCCTGGTTAACAAAAGGGTTTGATCCAGATAATGGAAAACTACTTCATGAATCTTTTAGTCAAAAATTACCTAATCATCATCCCTGCGTAATATCTGGGCCAACTTTTGCAGCAGAAATTGTTGAAAAAAAGCCTGCAGCGATAGTTGTTGCATCTAAAGACAAAATAACAAGAGATTTTTGGGCTGAAACTATACAAACTAACAATTTAAGGGCTTACACAAATTCTGATATTGTTGGCGTTCAAGTTGGCGGCTCTGTAAAAAATATTCTTGCAATTGCCGCTGGAATTGCAAACGGGCTTGGATTTGGTGCAAATACACAAGCAGCACTTATTACAAGAGGTTTAGCAGAAATGACTCGACTGGGCGTAGCTCTTGGAGCAGACAAGGTTACCTTTCAAGGACTCTCTGGAATGGGTGATTTAATTCTCACCTGCTCAGATGATTTATCTAGAAATCGTCGATTTGGTAAAGAGCTTGCCAACAACATACCTACTGATAAAGCTCTAAAAAATATCAACGCCACAGTGGAGGGTTTTAAAGCCTTAAAACTAGTAATTAGGATTGCAAATAACCATCAGATCGAGATGCCTATTTGCGAACAAGTATTAGCAGTCACTGAAGGAAAGATAACTCCTAGAGAGGCTGTTAATGAGCTCCTCCTAAGAAAGCCAAACGAAGAGTAGGCAATTCAAAAAATACCCTTGAGGTGCGCGTAAACAATGAGCTTAACTGACAGAAAAATTACCGGTACTGAAAAAATTCAGAAGCAAAACTTGCGCCTATTGCTTCGTTTGGCGCCCTTTATAAAGCCCTATAAAAAAATTGCCATAATTGCTGTTATTGCGTTAATTTTTACTTCAATGGCTTTTTTGTTATTTGGTCAGGGAATTCAATTATTTATAGATGAGGGGATTTATACTCTCAACAAGAAAGCAATACTCACCATTGCGATTGTTTTAATAATTATGGTGGTGGGGACTTTTATTCGCTTCTATTTCGTTTCTTGGATTGGTGAAAGGGTTAGTAATGATGTACGCCTGGCCGTATTTAATCATTTACTTACACTTCATCCACATTATTTTGAAGTAAATCGAAGCGGGGAAATCAATGCGCGATTAACAACGGACACCACTTTACTTCAATCAATTTTTGGCTTCTCAATATCGATGGCTTTAAGTAGCGTCCTACTCTTTTTTGGTGGACTTACGATGATGGTTATCACCAACTTAAAACTCGCCCTTATTGTTCTTGCTAGCGTACCCATTATCTTACTTCCTATGGCAATATATGGTCGCCGGCTAAGATCTCTTTCGAGGAAAAGTCAAGATACAGTCGCCGACATTGGAACGTATGCTGGAGAAATAGTACAAAACATTAAAGTAGTTCAAAGCTTTACGCGTGAGCCTGAAGAGTCTCAAGCATTCAGCGCTGAAGTAGAAAAAGCATTTACAGTAGCCAAAAGTCGCATAATGCAAAGCTCTTTGCTAATTGCCGCAGCAATGATCCTAGTTTTTACTGGTCTAGGCTCTATGATATGGGCTGGCGCTAAAGATGTTGCACAAGGCGAAATCACTGCAGGAGAGCTAGCTGCTTTTGTTTTTTATGCAATCATGGTTGCAAGGTCTGTAGCTGTTATTTCTGAAATTTATGGTCAGCTTCAAAGGGCCGCTGGTGCAACAGAAAGACTGCTTGAATTGTTAGCAGAGAAATCACAGATTTTTGCGCCGATTGAGCCTAAAAAATTGAATGATGGTGCCCTCTCACTCAGTTTTAACAATGTACACTTTAGTTACCCATCTAGGCCAGAACAGTCGGCTCTTGAAGAGCTAACCTTTAAAGTCAAAGAAGGTGAAACAGTTGCCATTGTTGGACTGTCAGGTGCTGGCAAAACAACTATTTTTGAACTACTGCAACGATTTTACGACCCCTCTGAAGGCAGCATTGAGGTAAGCAATATTAACCTGACTGACCTTGACCCTAAAGACCTGCGATCAAGTATTGGAGTAGTTCCGCAACAACCCACACTGTTCTCAGCTGATGTCACTCATAATATTGGATATGGCAAACCTACTGCTAATAAAAACCAAATAAAGGAGGCAGCAAAAGAAGCCTATGCATTAGACTTTATAGATCAGCTTCCTGAGGGCTTTGATAGCTACCTTGGTGAACAAGGGGTTCGCTTGTCAGGAGGACAGCGCCAACGGATTGCCATAGCAAGAGCAATCCTTAAAGATCCATCAATCCTTCTTCTAGATGAAGCAACAAGTTCCTTAGATGCTGACAGCGAACAAAAGGTACAGGATGCATTGAAAGTCCTAATGAAAGGAAGGACTACATTGATAATTGCTCACAGACTTGCAACGATTATGCATGCAGATCGTATTCTACTTATCGATCACGGGAGATTAATTGCTGAAGGCAGTCATCAAGATTTATTATCTAGCTCAGAGCTATACAAAAAGCTTTGTGAGCTTCAATTTAATCACTAGTATAGTAATATAATTCGCAAATTACCAACACATTAGAGACTAATTATTATTTTTAAAAATACAAAGATAAAACTTTGTTTTTACAGGATAATAAGCTTAAATTTCAATTTTGAATTGATTAATTAATGGTCAATAAATATAGAAATATCAAAAAAAATCTAAAAAGCCTCTGTCTTTTAGTTACTCTATTTTCAGTAAGCACTCTTGTCTCTTCTGCCTCACTTTCATCTTTTAAGCCGAGCTTTGATTCAATTGAAAATACTATTGTAAGAAAAGAAGTTTTCTTTAATTACCTTCTTCCTGCAATACATCAAAAAAATGCTGAGATAATTGAAATTAGAAATTCTATATTGAACAATGAATTAAGTGACAATGAGCTTGAAAAATTAGCATCAAAGTATCGCGTCAAAAGTCCAGCCACTCAAGAAGAATTACTAAAAGTAATTGATATCCTCCCCCCTTCTCTTATACTTGCCCAGGCTGCAAATGAATCGAACTGGGGAAGATCTAGATTTGCCAAAGATTTTAATAATTATTTTGGAATCTGGTGTTTTTCTGAAGGCTGTGGAGTCATTCCAAAAGAAAGAAATTCAAATGCAACACATGAAGTTGCTAGCTTTAATTCTTTAGAAGAATGTATCGACTACTATGTACTTAATATTAATCGAAGTTACGCCTATGAAGAGCTTCGCCTAATAAGAGAAAAACAGCGTAATGACCTTCAGCCGATTAAAGGAATCGTTCTAGCAGAAGGGTTAGGTAATTATGCATTTCCCGGTATTGAATATATTGATTCAATTAAATCAGTCATCCAATACAACCAACTTGGGCGTCACGACTACATCAACTAAGCCAAAAATAGTGTAGATATAAAAAAACCCGCTAGTCGCGGGTTTTTTTGAAGTAGATTTTTATTTGTAAGTTTAACGCTTTGAATACTGCTCACTCTTACGCGCCTTCTTCCTACCAACTTTCTTACGCTCAACTACACGTGCATCACGTGTCACTAGTCCAGCACTTCGCAATCCAGGGCGAGTCGCTTCATCATAAGCCATAAGGGCTCTCGTAACTCCAAGTCTAATCGCGCCAGCTTGGCCTGTATCACCGCCACCTTTAACCATGATGGTAAAGTCAAACTTGTTATGCATTTCAACAACATCTAAAGGTTGATTTATAATCATTGAAGATGTCTCTCTACCGAAATATTCAGCCATAGGCTTTTTATTAACTGTAAAAACACCCTTACCTTTTGTCATGTAAACACGAGCAACTGATGTCTTTCTTCTTCCAGTTGCGTAAAAAATTTCTTTATCTGCCATAATAATATGCCTTAAATATCCAATACTTGTGGTTGTTGAGATTGATGGGTATGTTCACTACCCGCAAAAACCTTCATTTTTCTAAACATTTCTCTGCCTAACGGGCCTTTTGGCAACATTCCTTTAACTGCCTTCTGAATTACTTCTTCAGGCTTTTTAGCGAGAAGATCTTTAAATGGAACTGATTTCAAATTTCCAACATAGCCAGTATGATGATGATACATTTTGTCATTATATTTGTTTCCAGTAACAGTTATTTTAGCTGCATTAACAATCACAATATAATCACCTGTATCCACATGGGGTGTGTATTCAGCTTTGTGCTTACCACGAAGACGAGACGCAACTTCTGTTGCTAGACGTCCAAGAGTCTTGCCATCTGCATCTACTAAAAACCACTCTCTTTTTACTTCTTCTGCTTTCGCACTAAATGTTTTCATAACTCGCTTCTATATGTCGGATCAGAATAATCGGACTATTATAATCACTTTTTATTCTTGATGTAAGTTTTCATATGGCAAATACATGAAATACCCAGGAATAATTAGGTAGTTTATTTCAAATTTATTTTGCAGTTAAATCAAGGTCTTTTTTATAGAGTTTGGTTTTAACATCCATTAAGCCTAATAAAGTGTGAAACAAGCTATCATGAGATTGAGGTAAACGTGCTTTTTCTTTTATAGAGTCTATGTCAAATATCTTTGACATTGAATCATCAAACCACATAAATGCTGGAATTTTTTTCTGCTCATCAGGCGCCATAAAATAAGGCATCCCGTGAAGATAGATGCCACCCTCCCCAAGAGATTCACCATGATCACTAATGTAGTACATTGCTGTATCAGAATTATCTGAGTTTTTCTTTAAAATTCCAATCACCTTAGAAAGGAAATAATCAGTGTATAAGATAGTGTTATCGTATGCATTTGTAATCTCTTCATCTGTGCATTCATTTAATTGATTTGTTTTGCAAGAAGGCTTAAAAATTTCAAATTCTGCTGGGTATCTTTTGTAGTAAGCAGGACCATGACTCCCCATAGTATGCAAAACTATCAGCACATCATCGTTACGTTGCGTATCAATATAGTTTTGAATATTCGTCAGCATACCTTCATCCCTGCACTCCGGATTACATACAGGATTAAGTGCAGATGAGCGATAATCTAAGTAAGGAATTCGCTCTGCCACTCCCTTTGAATCAGAGTTATTATCGAGCCAAAGGACGCTCGCACCTGCCCTACTGATCATATCAAGTGAGTTGCTCATATTCTTGCCAATAGTATGATTGTAATTACTTCGATCAAGCACAGAGAACATGCATGGAACGGACCAAGCAGTATCAGTTCCACACGAAACCATCTTCTCAAAAGAAATAATTTCTTCTTGCTCTAAATAGGGGTTTGTTTTAAGTTCATAACCATTAATTGACATATGATCACTTCGAGCAGTTTCACCAACTACCAAAATTACCAATCTTCTTTGAGTTGACTTCTTATTGATCTTTGCATCAAGACCAATCTCAACAAAAGGTTGAGAAGAGGTAGCTATTTTTGAATCAATAAATTTAGCCGCAGAATACAAATAATACGTTGGAGTAATGTAGAGCCTTAAATCACGATTCTCTCTTGCAAACGATGTGTAATGCTTTGAAAATGACAAGACAACCACTACAAACACCACTATCAATACTAAAAAGTATTTAAGCCTTTGAAAAAATTGTGCCTTTAATGATAGTTTTTTTAAACCTATCCTCCATACAAATAAAGAAGGCAATAGTCCCAATATTAAAAAGTATAAAATTGATTTATAATTTACCAAGTCAAGAAATTCACTTGAGTCTGTTTCAAATGTATTGGTTATCATATTATGGTCAAAAACAATGCCATAATTATTTGTGCTATAACTAACCACTGATGAGATTACTAGCAGTAGAATTAAAATTGGCTTTGTTGACCTCCTATAGCAAAGCAGAAGTAGCAAGGCAGACAAGAAAGTAAACAAAAAAAGAAATAAAGATCCTAAAAAAAATACGTTCTCAGAAAGTGGATAAACCAGCAATGTTTTTTCGAAAAATGTAAAATTACCAGTTAACGTTAAAAAACCGGCTACAAGCAAGACTAGATGAATCTGCGATAATTTGTCAGAAAAAAATTTCATTTATTTTGTTTTTAAAAACATATTATTATATTATCCATTAGATAAAAAAGAAAACAATGCTTAACTCACACATACACTTAGATTTTGATAATGTTAACTCACCTTCTAACTCAACCACTGGAGTTATCGTTCCTTCAACTGGGAAAGATAACTGGGATAGTGTAATTGCTTGCTGCTCAACAGATAATAATAGTCATTTTGCACTTGGAATTCACCCATGGTTTATTGAAAGCCACCAGATGATAGATTTATATGATCTTGAAGTTCGCATTGAGGAAGAAAAGCCAGTTGCAGTTGGTGAATGTGGCCTTGATTATGTTAAAGTTAAAGATCAAAATACGCAGAGATTTATGTTTGATGAACAGATATCTTTAGCTACTCGCTTTGACTTGCCTTTAATCATTCACTCCGTTCAAGCTACTGAAGATGTCACTGACTTACTCAAATCGCACTCTAAATCTAGAGGGGTAATCCACGCATATTCAGGAAGTATTCAACAAGCTGAAAATTTACTTAAAATAAATTTTTCGTTTGGTTTTGGCAATACTTTAACCAATCCACAAGCATACAAGCTCCATGACATTGTTAAATTTTTACCAATGGAGTCAATAGTGATTGAAACGGATGATCATAAAAATCCAGATGAATTAATTCAGGTAGCCGAGAGAGTTGCAAGAATTAAAAAGCTCACTGTTGACCAGGTAATTGAACAGTGCGACCAAAACACACGCAATATCTTTAATATAGATTAATGGCAGGAAGTTGCGCTCGCACTGAAATATTAGTTGGCCAGCTAGGCTTAGCTCAATTAGCAGAATCACACGTTGTTATTGCTGGACTAGGCGGCGTCGGAGGTGCTTGCGCAGAATCACTTTGCAGGGCAGGAATTGGAGAATTAACTTTAATTGACTTTGATACTATTTCAAATACAGATCTTAATCGCCAGGTAATTGCTCTGCATTCAACTTTGGGCGGCTCAAAAGTAAAAGTTCTTGCACAAAGACTGAAGGATATCAATCCTGATACTGTAATCAATGAAAAAAACCTTTTTATTGACATTAATGAAGCAGAGTCAATAGCTAAAAATGAGGATTTAAATTTTGTAGCAGACTGCATAGATGCAATCGCATGTAAAACAAATTTAATTGATGCCTGTAATCGCTCAGGAAAGCCAATAATTTCTAGTATGGGAGCTGGTGGAAGACTAGATCCAACCAAAGTGACAATCTCTAGAATGGATAAAACCGAATATTGTGGCCTTGCTAGAGAGCTAAGAAGACAACTCAGAAGTAAACACGCATCTTTAAAATTTCCAGTCGTACATTCGACAGAAACTCAAATAAAAGCGCTTCCACATGCAGATTTAATCGAAAATGAGCTGTGTCCTCCAGGAAGGCCAAGAGCGGTCAATGGAGCAATATCATATATGCCTAATATTTTTGGTTTAATGATGGCAGGACACATTATTCAAACTATATTAAAATCATAGATATGAGACTATTAAAAAAATTATGGTAAGAACTGAAAGCCCAATTTGTGATTTCGATTTACCAGCAATTGAGTTTGAACTTAAAGGGGTTGATGGCAAGTTATACGACTTAAATAGCCTTAGAGGTCCTAATGGCCTTCTAGTAATGTTTATTTGCAATCATTGCCCTTACGTTAAATCAATCATTGACCAAATAATTCTAGACACAAAAGAGCTCGCGGCTTTAGGCATCAATAGTGTCGGCATCATGTCAAATGACCCTAATGAATACAAAGAAGATTCATTTGAGAATATGAAAAAAATTTCATCTGATTTAAATTTCCCTTTTCCATATTTACTTGATGAAACACAGGAGGTTGCAAAAGCATTTGGCGCCGTATGTACTCCAGATTTTTTTGGATATAACAAAAATCTAGGACTTCAATATCGCGGAAGACTTAATGAATCTAGAAAAGAATCCGTTAATGGAGCAAAACGAGAATTATTTGAGGCAATGAAAGAAATTTCAATTACGGGAAATGGCCCGAACCACCAAACTCCTTCAATGGGCTGCTCAATCAAATGGTTTTAATTTATTTTTATTAACTTCATCCTAATCATAAATACTGGTTGTAGATGTAGAATTTCAAACTAAGGTATAATATGCACCTTTTTACTCCCCCCACTTCACATGTCTGAACATGAATCAAGCGTAAATTTTAAAAGTTTTGGTCTTTCCGAGGCCCTAATAAAGGTGCTTGATGAAGTTGGTTACGAAACGCCATCAGCAATTCAAGAGCAGTGCATACCTCATTTATTAAATGGCCATGATGTTATTGGTCAGGCGCAAACTGGTACTGGAAAAACAGCAGCGTTTTCACTTCCATTAATTGATAGAATTGATATCAATACTAATCAAGTTCAGCTTTTAGTATTAGCCCCTACTAGAGAACTTGCAATTCAAGTTTCAGAGGCGATCCAAACCTATGCTAGACACCTTAAAGGACTGCATGTACTTCCTATATATGGTGGACAGTCTTATGATATTCAGTTAAGGCCATTAAAAAGAGGAGTTCACGTTGTTGTAGGAACCCCTGGAAGAGTAATGGATCACATAAAAAAAGGCACTCTTAAGCTAAACTCACTGAAAGCACTTGTGCTTGATGAAGCTGATGAAATGCTAAGAATGGGTTTTATTGATGATGTTAAGTGGGTAATGGAAAAACTTCCAAAAGAGCGACAAATTGCACTTTTTTCAGCAACAATGCCCGACGTAATAAGAAGGGTTGCAGAAAAATTCTTAAACGATCCAAAAATAGTTAAGATAAAAACAAAAACTGCTACAGCACAGACAATTAGTCAAAGTTATTGGCTAGTTAGTGGCGTTAATAAATTAGATGCATTAACTCGAATTTTAGAGGTTGAATCATTTGATGCTCTTTTAATATTTGTAAGAACAAAAACAGCAACAGTTGATTTGGCAGAAAAATTATCTGCAAGAGGTTTTTCAGCTGAAGCGATTAATGGTGATATTGTTCAAAATCAAAGAGAGCGAACAATTCAGCAGCTTAAAAAAGGGAAAATTGACATTCTAATTGCCACTGATGTTGCGGCAAGAGGGTTAGATGTTGAGCGAATTTCTCATGTTGTGAATTATGACATTCCTCAAGACCCAGAGTCTTATGTTCACAGAATTGGAAGAACAGGCAGAGCTGGTAGAGAAGGAAAAGCAATACTGTTTGTAGCGCCAAGAGAAAGAAGGATGCTTCAGACAATCGAAAGGATTACTCGTCAACCAATCACGCCAATGCAGCTTCCTTCTGCCAAAATTATTAATGAGCAGAGGGTAACAAACTTTAAACAACGCATAAGCGACACTCTTAACAATCAAGAGTTGGGAATCTTTGAAGAACTAATTCTAAGCTTCCAAAAAGAGCATGAAGTTGATGCCTTTAAAATAGCATCGGCACTAGCATTAATGGCGCAAGGCACTGAGCCACTACTTCTTAGTGAGAAAGAGTTAAGCCAAGGCTCATTTAAGGAAGGTAGTAAAGCTAAAATTTCTATCTCAGTTCATGCAGATCCACTCAAAAATAATCCTTCAATTAAAATGCGAAGGTACAGACTAGCTGTTGGTCGTAAAGACAACATTAAGCCGGGCAATGTCTTGGGCGCAATAGCAAATGAGGCTGAAATTAGTAGTGAGTTTATTGGAGCAATTCAAATATTTCAAGACTTTACTACAATTGATTTGCCCGATGAGATGACAAAAGAAACTCTTGCCATTTTGAAAAAAACGAGAGTTTTTGATAAAAAACTTAATATTGAAGAATTGTCAGAGAAAAATAATACTACTGCCCCCCATGAAAAAAATGATGATTTCAAAAGAGATTCTTCGAGAAGAGGTGGTGAAAGAAAGTTTGAAAGGAAGCCTAGAGGCAAGGGTGGAGATAGGCCTAATAGACACAAAGACAAGAAATTCTCGCGAGGCAAACCCAAAAGGTAAGGTTAATTACTGGTAATTAGCAGTAAATAGGCACATTTAATAATTAGTTATAGGTTAAAATTACGTTGCTGGTTAAAATACAGCTAATTTAATAGTGTGTTGTTGCTTCGTAGTAAGTCGGTTTCACAGTAATTTGGGTTGGTTGCGTCTTTTCCATGTTTTATTTATTTTTAGGAGACGGAATGTCTACAACAACAGGACGCGTTAAATGGTTTGACGCAAAAAAAGGTTTTGGTTTTATTGAGCAAGAGAGTGGTGACGATGTGTTCGTTCATTTCAGAGCAATCCAAGGTGATGGTTACAAATCACTAGAAGAAGGTCAAGAAGTTGAATTCGAACTCGAAGATGGTGCCAAAGGACCTCAAGCAGCCAACGTAGTACCAAAATAATTTAAGAATTATTTAATGAAAACCCAGCCTAAGTGCTGGGTTTTTTATTGCCTGGTTTAAATCAAATTGCTATAACTTAAACCTCTATCATTGGAATTTTTACAGCCAAAATAATATCTCTTTCAATTAAAAGTATTTGTTGCATATATAATTAATACAAAAAAAAGGATCTATGAAAACATTCTATTGGTACGATTATGAGACTTTTGGATTATCGCCAAAAGTTCAAAGAATTGCTCAATTTGCTGGCATTAGAACTGATGAAAATCTTAATGTTCTTGAAGAACACATGTTCTATTGCAAACCCACTCATGACTGTCTACCAGCTCCTGAAGCGTGTGCAGTTACAGGAATAACACCTCAATTATGTGAAAAAAATGGTTTAATTGAACATGAATTTATCAAAAAAATACATCATGAATTTTCAACACCAGAGACATGCATTGTTGGTTATAACTCTATAGCATTTGATGATGAATTTACTCGACATACCTTATTTAGAAATTTTATAGACCCATATTCTTGGCATTGGCAAAACGGTAACGCAAGATGGGATATTCTTAATGTTGCACGATTCTGTTATGCACACAAAGAAGAAGAAAGTCTAGAATGGGTAAAAAATGATAAGAATAGACCAATTTTCAAGCTAGATCAACTTGCACCTGCAAATAACATTGAGCACACAAATGCACATGATGCTATGGCTGATGTTCGCGCTACAATTGGCATTGCAGCCATCATGAAAAAAAGTCAACCAAAGTTTTTTGATTACGCTCTTAGCTTAAATGGCAAAAAAGAAGTTAACAAGCAAGTTCGTATCCTACATCCAATGCTTCTAACAAACTCACCCTTTGGCTATAAGACTTCTTTTACTCGCTTAGTGACCGCAATATGTTATCACCCTGAATATTCAGATCGTGCAATCGTCTTTAACCTTAATCAAGACCCAGAACTTCTAATGGAACTTGAGATTGAGGAATTAAAAACGCTTACATTTTCTAAAAAGGTTGATTTACCAAAAGGCATCAACAAGCTTGAACTTAACGAACTAGTTTTTAACAAAAGCCCAATGTTTGTATGCAGCCCAAATAAAGATAGTTTCAAGTTATCTCCGCTCCTTGTAGAAAAGTTTCAAGTCAATATGGAGAAATGTTTAAAAAATTTACTATACATCCAAAATAATATAAAAAAAATTGAAGCAAAAGTTCATTCAATTTACAAAACTGAAGGTGAAAGAGGGCCAAGTAATGATGTCGACCAATCTCTTTATGACGGCTTTATTAGTAATAGTGATAGAACTAAATGTAATCAAATTCAGACTCTATCAGTAGCCGAAATAGAGCACTTTAAGCCAAATTTTGAAGATAAGAGGCTCACAAAATTATTTTTAAACTTTAAAGCTAGGAATTATCCCCAGTTATTAAACGAAGCTGAACAAGAGCAGTGGTTTGAAATTGTTCAATCTAGAGTTCAAAATGGTGAAAATGGTTTCTTATCTATAGATAGCTTTGAACGCAGCTTATATAACTTAAAAGAAAGTGCACCTGAGAAAAATCGATTATGGAAGGATCTTGAGAGTTATGCACAAACATTTCTTTAATCAAAATAGCTTACTATTGAAAAATACGCAAATTTTAAGTATAATATTCGACCTTAGTTTAACGAAAAAAGGTTCAAATGAACGCAGAAACTAGAAGTGAGATGTTTGCTAGACTTTTAAAGCAGATTCCAAATCCAACAACTGAACTGAACTACTCAACATCCTTTGAACTATTAGTGGCTGTGACGTTATCAGCACAAGCAACTGATAAAAGTGTAAATCAAGTTACTGATATCTTATTCCCACTTGCAAATACTCCTGAAAGCATTTTCGAGTTAGGCGAAGATACTTTAAGAGACACAATCAAATCGATTGGATTGTTTAATTCAAAAGCAAAGCATATTATTCAAACCTGCAGAATACTAATAGACAAATATAGCTCAAATGTCCCTGAAACTAGAAAAGAGTTAGAGGCACTTCCTGGAGTCGGTCGTAAGACTGCAAATGTAGTTCTGAATACTGCATTTGGACAACCAACTATTGCAGTTGATACTCACATTTATAGAGTCGCAAACAGAACAGCAATAGCCTCAGGAAAAACAGTTCTAGAAGTTGAAAAGAAGTTAATTAAATTTATACCTGATGAATTTAAAGTACCAGCCCATCATTTAATGATTCTTCATGGGAGATACGTCTGTAAAGCCAGATCACCCCATTGCACAGAGTGTAAATTATTAGACTTATGTGAGTACGAAGAGAAAAACCTTTAAAACATAATTAAACAGAGTGTTCTCTCAAGATAGATCGAAACAAAGAGCATTTCTAGCTAAATCGTGGCAAAAACATACTAATGCTGAAATACTAGAGCCACTTGAACTTCAACTTGCATTGATCGTTCAGAAGCACCCTGAGTATCACGCACTAATTAATGATATCAATTTAGAATATTTCCCAGAACAAGGAAAAACAAATCCATTCCTTCACATAAACCTGCATTTAGCTCTTCAAGATCAACTCACCCTAAACCGGCCAAATGGAATTAATGATATATACAAAAAACTTATTGAAGTTCATAGTGATGCTCATGAAGTTGAACATATGATGATGGAATGTATAGCCGAAATGATATACCAATCTCAAAAAAATAACACTACTTTGGATCAAGATAATTATTTAATCAGTCTTAAAAATCTAGTTCAAAACTAATTTACTCTTTACTTACTTCCAATCAGTAAAATTTTTGAGTAATTGCAACCCATCGCTTTGAGATTTTTCTGGGTGGAATTGCACGGCGAAAAGCTTATCTATTGAAATTGCAGATGTAAAAGTATGCCCATAGTTTGTCGTTCCGGCAACATAGCTTTTATCGCCCTCTTCTACATAATAACTGTGCACACTGTAAAAACGGCTATTATTTTCGATATTATGCCATAGTGGGTGATCTTTTACTTGATTTACTCTATTCCAACCCATATGTGGTATTTTAAGTGTACTATTTTGAAATTTTAAGACCTTTCCTGGGACTATTGAAAGACCTTGGGTTGTATTATTTTCTTCACTATAGTCAAATAACAACTGTAAACCAAGGCATATACCAAGAAATGGTTTTGATTTTGAAGCTAATTTCACTTCATCAATTAATTCATTTGATTCCAGAGCGCTCATACACGAACCCATTGCCCCTTGTCCTGGAAAAACAACACGGTCAGAATCTCTTATAACTTGAGGATTATTAGTGAGAAAGCATTTGTCATTTGGCGCTACATGCTCAATAGCTTTTTGAACAGAGCGTACATTCCCCATCCCGTAGTCAACAATTGCAATTGTTTGCATGTTGCTCTTCCTAATTGTCTTCTAAAGTGAGCCCTTTGTCGAAGGGATTATATTTGCTTGCCTCTCATCTGGAGTCACAGCCATTCGAAGCGCTCTTCCAAAAGCTTTAAATACAGTTTCCGCTTGGTGATGAGAATTGACACCTTTTAAATTGTCAATATGAAGAGTGACTAGGGCATGATTTACAAAACCCTGAAAAAACTCTCTAATGAGATCTAAATCAAATGAGCCCACCCTATCTCTTGTAAACTTAACTCCAAGATCGAGTCCAGGTCGTCCAGACAAATCTACAACTACCCTGGATAAAGCCTCATCTAAGGGTACATAGGCGTGACCATAACGCGTCAATCCTTTTTTATCGCCTACAGCATCAAAGAATGCTTGTCCAATAGTTATTCCAACATCTTCAACCGTGTGATGGTCATCTATTTCGTTATCACCGTCACATTTAATTGATAAATCCATTAATCCATGACGAGCAATTTGATCCAACATATGATCCAAAAATGGAACGCCGGTATTAATCTTAGCCTTTCCGCTCCCATATAATTCTAGACTAACTGATATTTCAGTTTCGTTGGTTTTGCGTTCTTTAGTAATCATAGTTTGATTTTATCTTAAGCAATATAGTCTCTGATAAGTATTTCAGCTATTTGAATACTATTGAGAGCGGCGCCTTTTCTAATATTATCTGATACAACCCATAAGTTGAGTCCCTTATCATGACTGATATCCTCCCTAATGCGACTTACATATGTAGCATCAGTATTCGTAGCCTCTACAAAAGGTGTTGCATATCCACCATCTTTTCTTTCATCCATAACTATGACCCCTTCTGCTTTTTCAAGTAAATTTCGAGCGTCAATAGCAGTTATTTTTTCTTTAGTTTCTATATGAACAGCTTCTGAATGGCCATATACAACTGGAATTCTAACAGCAGTAGGATTAACAAGAAGGTTGTCATCCTCAAATATCTTCTGAGTCTCCCAAACCATTTTCATTTCTTCTCTTGTATACCCGTTATCTTGAAATGTATCAATATGAGGAATAGCATTAAAAGCAATTTGCTTGGTATAAACTTCTACCTCCACATCATTTCCATTTAGTAAATTAGCAGTTTGATTAGTAAGCTCAGTAATGGCCTCTTTACCACTACCCGAGACAGCTTGATAAGTCGCGACATTAATTCTTGAGATACCTACAGCATCATATATTGGCTTTAAAGCAACTAGCATCTGAATCGTTGAACAGTTTGGATTGGCAATAATATTTCGATTAGTATAATTAGCTATTGCATGAGGATTAACCTCAGGAACAACTAACGGGATATCCTCGTCCCTTCTAAAATGAGACGTGTTATCAATAACAATACAGCCTTGTGCTGCAGCTATAGGTGCATATTTTTCAGAAATATCGCCTCCTGCAGAAAATATACCTATTTGGACTTTAGAAAAATCAAAAGTTTCTAGATCATCTACAGTCCATGACTTTCCTTGACATGAAACCTTACTGCCGGCAGATCGTTTGGATGCTAAGGGATACAAATTTTCAATAGGGAAATCTCTTTGATCTAAAATTGAGATCAGGGTTTCCCCTACTGCGCCTGTTGCTCCAACAATTGCAACGTTATATTTTTTACTCATAATACTCGAAGTTGCTAAATAAGCATAGATTATACAAAGGACTGAGGCAAATACCCATAAATATATTTAATGCTTTAGGATATTTATTTCATTTGGGTAAAGAAGTATTCATATATTGAGTAAATTAAGGAAGACGCCATGGCAAGATGCCATCATTAAATGAAGCAGTATAAAGTTCAAACCAAGTTTCACGATCCATCTTAACGTGCATCGCATCGGAAATTTTCGCAATCCTTTCTAAATTATTTGTGCCCATTACAGGGCAAATCTTTGCAGGATGGGCTAATATCCAAGCAACTGCAACTGCTGCTATATCAACATTTTGAATGGTTGCAATTTTTGCTAGCGCCTTACCAAGCAGCCCATCATTACTCATCAACTTGCCGCCTCCAAGAGGCGACCAAGCCATGACAGTAGTTCCTTGCTCCTGATGAAAAGCAAGATCTCCATTCGTAAACGAATCAGTTGCAGCCAAAGACATCTCAATTTGATTCGTTACTAATTGGCTTTTCATACCTGACTGCAACAAACTAAAATCCCAAGGCTTGAAGTTTGACACACCCACTTCTTTTACTTTTCCAGACAACACAAGATCATCTAATGCATTGCCAGTCTCTAAGTGATCCATATAAGGGTCCTGACGATGTATTAATAACAAGTCTAAATAATCTGTTGTCATATTCTTTAAGGACACTTCAACAGAGTTAAAAATATGCTCCCTTGATGTGTCGTAATGACTCACAAATGTATTAGCATATCTATTAGAAGGATTTACTATGCCGCATTTAGATACAATCTCAATCTTATGTCTTAAGGCTGGGTTTGCTTTCAGGACACCCCCAAATAATGCTTCAGCAGTATATAAACCATATACAGCGGCCTGATCAAATGTAGTGATTCCTTGGTCTAAGCACAAATTAACTTTTTCGCTAATATGTTTGGTTGTTGTATTGGTGTCGTCTGCTAAGCGCCACATTCCATAAATGATTCTACTAAAGTTAGTAGAACTAGATAAACTTAATCTCTCCATACTAACTCCAAATAATAATAAGCTTAAACAGAATTGTTGATTTCAATATATTGATGCTGCAATTTAAACTCAGAACAAAGATGTTTGCAAAGGGCCTGCACACCATACCTTTCAGTCGCATGATGCCCAGCTGAAATAAATGTAATATTATTCTCCTTAGCTACAGCGGGTGTCTTTTCTGACACTTCTCCACTCAAATACAAATCAACGTTAAGGTTGATTGCATCTTCTATAAAACCTTGGGCGCCGCCAGTACACCAGGCAATTTTTTTAATCTCCCCACTCTGCTTGCCATATATCTGAGGAGACCTATCCAGTTTTTCTTCAATCAATTTTGAAAAATCACTTAAATTAGTACTCAGCTCACCTTGCCAAAGTAAACTATGTTCAACAGGCCTCATATTGGTTATGCCTAAACGCCTTCCAAGCTCAACATTATTTCCCACTTCTGGGTGGTCATCAAGTGGGAGATGGAAACCAAAAAGATTAATATTATTCTTAAGCAACAAATTGATCTTGGCTCTCTTTGCGCCAGTTATTGTTTTCGACTCGTTGTCCCAGAAAATACCATGATGAACAAAAATAGCATCTGCTCTTTCTTCAATTGCTCTCTCGATAAGGTCTAGATTAGCACTGACACCGCTTACAATTTTAGTGATATTTAATGAGCCTTCAATTTGCAGCCCATTAGGGCCATAATCCTTAAATTTATTAATGTCAAGATAGCTATTACAATAATTTTTTAACTCTTCGCGGCTAATCATAGTATTCCTTGATGCATCGTAAGAGAACGTTGTTTTCTTTTGCCTCACTAACACTGATACGAATGAAGTTTTCTAATTGCGAGCCTATCATAAAGCCTTTTACAAGAATTCCACTTTCTTTTAATGATTTCAATAAAGACTTTGCATTATGAACCTCTATTAAAAGAAAGTTAGTTTGAGACGGGTAGACAGTAAGACTTGGAATTAAAGAAAGCGCATCAGAAAGTCGGCCCCTTTCATTCATGATTATTTTGGCATTATTAGAAATACGCTGTGTATCTTTAAGCAGAAAATTTGCACTGGCTTGGGTTAAAGTATTAATATTGTACGGAAGTCGTAATTTATTTAATTGTTCTATAGTCTCTTGGCTTCCGACCAACAAACCAAGCCTTAAACCAGCAAAACCAATTTTTGAAATTGTTCTTAGGACCACTAAGTTTGAAAAATTTACAATTTCTTTTAAAAAACTTCGTTCCGAGTATGCATAGTAAGCTTCATCGAGAACAACTAAAGCATCAGTAGACTTGATAATTTCTATAATTGCATCAAAGTCGAAAGAGTTGCCAGTTGGATTATTTGGATAGGCTACAAAAATTAGCTTTGGCTTTTTACTTTTAATGGCTAATAGAGCAGAATTTAAATCGATATCAAAATTATCATCAAGCTTCACTCCATGATAATTTAATTGTGCAAATTTTGAAACCAGCTCATACATTACAAAACTTGGTTCGAAACTCATTATCAAGTCACCACTTCTGCATGCTAAGGATAAAAGCTGAATTAATTCATCTGAACCATTTCCAAGAAGCACTCCAAGCTCTTCTGGAATTTCCATTAAGTTTCTTAAGGTAGCCTGAAGCTCTTTTGCGCTTGCATCTGGATAACGATTTACTTCTGATTGCGAAATATACTCTAAAAATTCATCTTTTAATTCTTCAGGCACGCCAAACGGACTTTCCATTGCATCCATTTTGAGCATATTCTTTGAAGAAGGCACATGATAGGCATTGATATCTCTAATATCCGATCTTAGCCATTGATCAATAAAGGTCATATTTATTTAGGTAAAGTTCTATTTGGATGATACTGCATTTTACCAACCTTTTTTGCGCTTAACAAAGATTGGTAGGTATAGTCAAGCGCCTTTTTACAGGCATCCTCAATAGAAATATTTTTTGCTACTAGAGCTGAAATAGCGCTTGATAATGTACAGCCAGAACCATGGTATTTGCCTGGTAATTTCTTATAGGTAAATTTTCTTATTAAATTAGAGTTATGATACAAGCGATGCTCAATTTGGATTTCAGAACTGTCAGAAGTCGTTACAAGAATCCATGGGCAATTTAAACTCGATACTGCTAACTTTTCATTTAGACCTGGCGCTAGAGCGCTTAATTCAGCTAAATTAGGAGTTAATATTAAACACATAGGGATAAGCTCTTTCTTCATAGAGGCAATCATCTCATTATTGCTGAGTATGTCATCAGTACTAGCACTGATTATGGGGTCAAGAATAATACTCAATCCACGCCTATCACAAAGTAACTTTGAAATAGTTTTAACTTGAGACGAAGAACCTAGAAGACCTATTTTGACTGTATTAAAACTAATATCTTCATCTATTAACTTAAACTGCAATTCTAAAAGACTATTTTTTGTTGGCTCAAGGGACAAAACTCGCTGAGTATTTTGAGCAGTAAGAGTGGTAATAATTGGAAGTGGCGTAACGCCAAATTGATTAATAGTTTCAATATCTGCTGAAACCCCAGCGGCGCCCGATGGATCTAGTCCCGAAAAAAGTAAAACTGTATCGGCTTTAAGCCTACTCATATTTATTATTGGGATTCTTTCTGTATTAGATAATTGATTACTTCAAAAATTTTCTCAGAGCTTCCGGCACTAGTCCCATTAACCATATACTTACCATTTACAATGAAAGCTGGGACTCCAGGAATACGATATTTGTAAGTATTAGCCTTTGCCTTATTAACAGCTACCTTTACAGGAAATGAATTATAAACCTTATTTGCTTTTTCTTCATCCACCCCATTAAAAGTAAGCCATGCAACAAAATCTTGTTGTGTTTTAAACTGTAATTTTTGAATATGAATTGCGTTATATAATGCTCCATGTAAGCGATCTACCTCTCCTAATTCTTCAAGAACATAATAAAAACCAGCTCCATATTCCCAGCCCGGAAAAACCGCCGGCTGAAGAATAAATTGAGCAGAGCTATCCATTGTTTTTAACCAATTATCAAGAAAAGGATTCACAGAAAAACAATGAGGACAAAAATACCAAAAAAGCTCCCTAACTTCTACTTGACTGCCAGTCTCAGTTTCTATTGCTTTATCTAAGACAATATAATTTTTACCAGCAACAAACTCTGCCTGAGTGGTATTTGTAAAAAACACAAAAACTGAAAGAATGATCAGAGAAGATAATCCAGTTATTTTTTTCATATTTGTACTCATTAGTCAAAAAGTTTATCAATATTATACTGGTTTAATTCAAACTCCTTACTGGATTGGAATCCCTTCCAAAGGGCCAAATAAGAAACTCTCTCCTGAGGATGAATATCATTTGGATTAAGCTCCGCAAGAGGTGCAAGAACAAATGCATACTTTAAAATATCGCGACGAGGAATATTTAATTTATCGTCAATATCATCATCATACAACACAAGATCTAGATCTATTATCCTAGAAGAGAACTTTGGTAAATTGCGATCCCTTCCCAAAGAATTTTCAATACCATGCAAAATATTTACAACTTCATTAATATTTTTATCTGTCTCAACATTAACACCAATGTTGTAAAAATTACCACCAATAAAACCCTCGGAAGGACTCTCATAAAGTGATGAGGTAGTAATTTTTGTAAAGTGAGGCTCAAGACTATCTAGCGCTAAACGAATATTTTTTCGCTTATCCTGATTTGAGCCAATATTAAGATGGAGTGAACTCATTAAACGGTTGACCTTTCAATTATTACACCAACTCCTTCAGCACCAGTTATTGCCTCACCTTTATTAAGCTTTAATTTAACCCAACTAACATCAAACTCATTAAGAATAATCTGGCAAATTTGTTCTGCTAAGGTCTCTACAAGTTGAAATTCAGACTCTTTCACAAAACTTATAATACGCTTACATATATCTTTATAGTTTAAAGCCTGGTCAATATGATCAGTACTTGCCCCTAAAGCAATATCTGAAGACATTTCTATGTCTAGTGTTATTTCTTGGCGAATTTTTCTTTCCCAATCATAAATACCTATAACCGTATCTACTTTAAGCCCTTGAACAAAAACAATATCCATATTTAATCTAGTTAAAAAAAACTATTATGATACCTTTGAGATATCCTGTGATTACTACAAAAAAATGTTTTCATTGATATAATTTATAAATAGTTTTAAAATTCACTGCTATAAAAAAGGAGAACTAATTGTTTGATTTTCTAATTGCTGGCTTTATTGCTAGCTATCTTCTAGGTTCAATCTCTAGTGCTATTATTATTTGTAAGATTATGGGTCTGCCAGATCCCAGAACTCAAGGCTCTAAAAACCCAGGTGCAACTAATGTTCTTAGAATTGGAGGCAAAAAAATAGCCGCCTTCGTTCTTATATTTGATAGCTTAAAAGGAGCTTTGCCAGTTATTCTGGCTCATTATTACTTTGATGTTCATGTGTTCGAATTAACTATTATTTTATTTTGTGCATTTCTTGGGCATGTATTCCCTATCTTTTATGGATTTAAAGGCGGAAAAGGTGTTGCAACATACCTTGGAGGATTAATAGGTTTAAATTTTTTTGTAGGATTAACATTTTCAATTATTTGGCTTATCGTAGCTAAAGTAATGAAAGTTTCATCTATTGCAGCGCTAACTGCAACTCTCCTTTCACCAATATATTTTTATTTCATAATGTATTTTTATTTCTTTGAATCTCATGTTTTAAAAGCTACTCTAATAATTTTTCTTATCAATCTTTTTATTTATTTCACTCATCGTGCAAACATTATGAGAATTATGAATGGAGAAGAAGGTGTTATTGGGTCTTAACTGAAATAGGATATAAACAGAATCAATCTTGATACTTGCGTGGTTATAAACCTTTGACATGTATGAGGTTTTTAATACACACTCTAATAATTAGCGTGAAAGTAAGTTTATAGTAACTATGGAGTAGGAATAGTTATTAATATTTATTTCATTGATGTATATTATTATCATGTCTAAACTAAGCCCTCCTCAAGAACAAACAAACCCCATAATAGAACTCTTTGGAAGTGGTCAAATACAAGAAGCTCTAGATGCACTAGATAGTTTATCCAAAGTCTATCCTAATGATTCACTTCTTCTTAATATTTATGGTGCTTGCTATGATAGCCTAGGTCAGAAAGATGTTGCTATTCAAAGTTATCAAAAAGCAATATCAATAAAGCCAGACTATGCAAAAGCACATTATAATCTAGGTAGTGTATTTCAGGAACTTGGCAAACTGCATGCTTCTGTTAAGAGCTACAAAAATTCAATAGCGCTTGAACCTGAAAATGCTCAAGCGCATAACAATCTTGCGATTGTTTTTAGAGAGCTTGATCAATTGGAAGATGCTGAAGAATGCTGCAGAAAAGCATTAGTCTTAGACCCAACATATGCCGAAGCTTATGGTAGCTTGAGCATTATTTTGTTCGCTAAGGGAGATCTTAAATCTGCTTTAGAAAGTATTGAAAAAGCATATTCTATCAATCCAAAGTTAAAGCTAATTAAGCTATTATTGGCAATTCTGAAAGCAAGAAAGAATCGAAACACTAACGATGCTAGTGTTGGCAATATAAGTAAATCAGGTTTTGATACACGATTAACTTCCAATCCACTTATTTTAAATAGAGTAGTAGAACAAGAACTAATTACTAAGCTCTATGAGATGAAATCTTTAGAACATTATCCTCAAACAGATACCATTTATGGGAATGCTAGAGGTTCGGGATATCAATTGTTTCAAGATGATCAGTCTTCCATTATAAAAACTGTGCGAGATGATTTAGTAAAAATATTAACAAAGGTTATTAAAACAGATATATATATTAAAGATTCTTTTTTTCACATCATGAGCGCTGGAGGTGCTGGTGTAAATCGTCATAACCACATTGGTGATTTAGATTTAGATTCTAGTCTTAATTTAATTAAGCAAAAGTTCAGTCTAGTGTATTACCTTTTAATAGGAGATCAAGATTGCAGCGAGCCAGGAACTTTAAAGCTTTACGGCCCTAGCGAAAATATTCAGCCTTGTGAAGGTAAAATAGTTATCTTTCCGGCTGATAGGTATCACTCTGTGATTTATAATGGGGAAAAAGATAGGATTATGATTAGTATTAATTTTTATAGTCTTTAAGTTCTCATTAATCGACATTTTTCAAAAGAAGGTCAGAACTGATTTACATTAGTAGTTTTTTCATTTGTGGATTGCTTTTTGAAGATCATCTAGGTCATAACCTAAGGAATCAACTAGTTCCCCCAAGTTTGAGTAGTCTTGCTGAGAAATAGTTGATGTTCGCGCCATAATCCACACATAGTCTCGACTGGTTCGCCCAATAATGGTTTGTTGATAGTTATCATCTAAATACACAATTCTGTAATCCGCCTTTATTGGCCAGACAAACTGCATACCCCAAATCGCATTAGTGCGCTTATCTTTCACAAATCCACGAGGCCGATATATCTTAGTTGGGCCGTTTAAACTACCTTTATTAAAAGTGAAGGTCGTTGCAATACTTCCATCACTATCACGCTTATAGGTTTCAATGGGATTGTATGCATCCCTTTCAAGAAACGTTGGGATAGTGGCAATTACGTACCAATCACCCATGAACCGATCAAGATCAACATATTCCACCACTGGCATAGGCTTCAGTGTGGTGCCAACTAACATTTGGTTACTAGCACACCCTACTAAACCAAGAGAGATGAATAAGAATAGGAGAAGTTTCTTCATAGTGGGATTGTATATCAACATAAACTAAAGTCCAAACTTCATTTTTTGTGTGAGGGAGGATTATGAATTACTGAGCACTATTTTTTTAAATATTCTTTGTTTGTCTTGTTCTGAGAGATTTAATAACTCACAGCTGACAGAGTCCCCATTAGATTTCCAGCAACTTTCAGTAAGCAGTTCTCCAGATTTATAATAGCCCTTAAACTTTATCTGTCCATCAGGATACCAAAACATCCACTCACCTTCTCTCCATTCATGATACTGACCATCTATGTATCCATCTAAATAGCTGCCAGTAAATTCTTTTGTACCGTTACTAAAATAACTGTTACAAACTTTTAATTCTTTTTCTGACATAATTTGTACCTCATTTCCTATGGACATTAAAGGAAGTAATATAAACAATACTGCGATTTTTTTAATTAGACTCTTATTAGATAAGTTTTGGTATAAGTTTAGCAAACCTTTCATCCCAGATTTTTTGAGTCATTTCTCCCAAATGTTCACTTAATATTTCACCACGTTTATTTACTAAAAAAGTTCCTGGCGTTGCAAACACCCCTAAGTCTGCTCCAATATCACCCATTGGATCAAATACTATTTCATCAAAAGGATTTCCTAATTCTTCTAGATACTTTGCACCATTTTCACGAGTATCTAAATAGTCAATACCTATGAGCTGTAAATCAGTTGTTTTAGATATATTCATTATCATTTGATGTTCTTTTCGACAGGTAGTGCACCAAGATGCCCAAACATTCACTAAGCTCATTTTATTAGCTAGTAGGTCTGATACGTTAACGGTCTCGTCGGTATAAAAATCTTTGCCTTCTATAATTGGAAATAACTTTCCTTCAGCCAAGATAGTTGATGAAAATAGAAAAGTGGCACTTATTAAAACAAGAGTTACGTATTTATTCATTTCCATCACCCACATTATTTATGGCTACCTCACCCTCATAAACTTCATACTCAAGTTTATTTGGATTGCAACATACCTCACAATCATAAATATCAATGTCATTCCCAGTAAAAGATTTATCGACTTCTAATGAAACCTCAAACTGTTCAAAACAAAAAAAACAGGTAATCACTTTATTTGTCATTTATAAATAAGTCGTAATAGTTTGTTAATATTAGTTACCACCACTCTAATGTTCTTCCATTGCCAGCAATAATAAGAACACAGGTGACTATATGCAATGCAATCCAGAATGTTCTAAAAGCTAGTGCTTTTTTTACATCTGTTTGAGCTATTGGCAAAAACTCTGGCTTATCCTCGTCATTAAGACCAATTGGCATCCCAACAGTTCTTGCCCATAACTTTAAAAATCTTCGTTGACCACTCATATTTGTTTTGTCATTAATAAGTTCTTTGATTATAAGTCTATTTAAACTAAAGTCAAAAGTTCGTTTTTTCTGTGTGGGAGAGTTTATTAATACTTAGTCGAGTTCAGAAGGGGCCCATAACTTCAAATTAGTAATTAATTTAAATTTGAATCGCTTGATTTCTATTTAAACCTGTATTTGGATCGATAATTGGCTCCGATGAATATTGAGCTAGATAAGCTGTTCTTGTTATGGATGATTGGTTTGCTCCAGAGGCATGAGGCGTAAGACTAGAAAATATCACGAGAGTCCCTGCTGCAACATGCAAAGTCTTTGCTTTGGCTTCATCGACCTCAATAAATAGGTCTTTTGATTTGTCTGACCATTGGTGAATTAATACTTCTGAAGTGGTTCCTATGTTTGTAGGGATAATCGATAAAGGTCCATTCAATGAATGGGTATCATCAAGCGCCAGCCAAGTTGTCAAATAAGGCTTATGGTCAAAATTTATGTATCCTGAATCTTGATGCCAATTAAAGCTCGACGGCGTGTTAGGCTCTTTTGTTACGAATTGTTCATTGAAAATAAATGCATCGCCATCAAGTAACTTTGTCACAACTTCCTTTATAGGTTTGCTTTTAAGGTATTTCTGAATCGCAGGATAATATCTACTTTGATTTTTAGTAAACTTTCGACCAGCTTTTGAAATATCACCGTAATGCTTATTGTCATATGATTGTTTTACTCTATTCGATTCTTTATCAATTTCTTTAAAGATGCTATTGAGTGATTCTTTAAGCTCTAACAATACTCCTGAGCTAACAAAATCTTCTAATACAAGAAAGCCTTGAGATTTAAATTCATTGACTTTTTGTTGTGTTAATTTTTGCATGATAAGATTTTATCTCAAATTGGACTATAGTCCAAACTTCGTTTGATGCGTGTCAGGTTTAGATTAGTGCTTTTAATACACATTTAATACACATATACTTGGAAAACCTATTGGAGTAGTATCTGTAGGGGTGTTATATTACTCTGTTTTAATACTCACGCCCCTACTTAAGAGCTGATTAGCTATTAATGCCAAAATAACAATCATAATACAAGGAACTAAAAAAGCTTTCCAGAGCTCCACAGAACCGATGCCTAAGAATCCCATTCTAAAGGCGTCCATCATATAATATATAGGGTTAAAAATTGACACACCCCTCCAAAAGCTAGGCAATATATCAATACTATAAAACATACCTCCAAGATAAGTTAACGGCAATAAGACAAAGTTTGGAACGATTGAAATGTCGTCAAAAGTCCTCGCAAAAACAGCATTAATAAACCCAGCTAAAGCGAACATAACTGACGTTATTAAAAAGGTGACGCCTATGACTAAAAAACTATGAATTTGAATTTCAACAAAAAATGATATTGTAAAGGTTACGGCAAGACCAATAGCTAATCCTCTACAAACACCGCCGCTTACAAACCCTAACAAAATAACCCAATTCGGTGTGGTAGAAACCAATAACTCTTCAAAGCTATTATTATATTTCGTCATAAAGAATGAAGAGACTGTGTTGGCATAAGACTGCATGATTACTGTCATAAGGATGATTCCAGGGACTATGAAATTAAGATAATCAACACCCTGCATCTGACCAATTCTCCCGCCCATTAAGCCGCCAAATATTAGCAAATATAGTGAGGTTGTTATAACGGGGGGAACAATTGTTTGAACCCAAATTCGGACAAATCTAAGTATCTCTTTTATAACAATTGTTTTATAAGCAATCCACATAATAATATTTAACTAGTAATTGATAAAAATAGGGCTTCTAAGCGATTTTGCGTGCTACGAAGGTGGGATACATTAATATTTTGAGCTGACAGACCTGAAATTACATCTGAAATTGAAGTATTTTCTCCTTGAGCAACCTGCAAGGTAGTGTCATCTAATATTTTACAATCACAATTAGCAATCGAAACAGTATTTGTTAATTTTTCCACGGTATCTAGAATTAAAACTTGCCTCTTTGCTTTTAAAAGAAGCTTCTTCATATTGGTTTGCTCAACCAAATCACCATTATTAAGAATTGCGATATTCCTGCATAAAGATTCTGCTTCCTCTAAATAATGAGTGGTTAATATAATTGTCATTCCTTCGTTATTTAGTTGAGTTAAATACTCCCACATTGATTTACGAATTTCGACATCAACACCTGCGGTAGGCTCATCTAGAATTAATATACTTGGTTTGTGCATCAGAGCCCTTGCAAGCATTAGTCGCCTTTTCATTCCACCAGAAAGAGATTGAGCAACATCAAAGCGTCGATCCCATAATTCCATTTTTTTTAAAAGTACTTCAGCTTGAATTTTGGCATCACTGCGAGAAATTCCAAAATATCCAGCTTGGTTTATAAGAATCTCCATATTGGGCTCGTGAGGATTAAAGTTAAATTCCTGAGGCATCAGACCAATCATTTTTTTTACTTCGTTTGCGTGTTTTTTTTGATCCAGACCGTTTATTCTTACCTCGCCTGAAGTGCTCTTTAATAAACCTGAAATAATTCCAATTGCAGTGGTCTTACCAGCACCATTGGAGCCTAAAAGCGCAAAAAAATCACCCTCCTCTACCCTCAGGTTTATTCCTTTAAGTGCTTCAAGTTGGTTTGAATATGTTTTGGTTAGGCTATCTGTAGAAAGTGCTAATGTCATAAAATTATCTTACTTAAAGTAAAAAAAATAATTAGCTTATTATATAAAAATAAACTAGTTTTGGTATTCAAATTTATTTTGATATTTATCGCACGTCGCAAGCTAAATTTGGGATAATTACAGGCTTAAAATACAAAGCTATTTATTAGTCTATATGCCAACCAAAAAAAACGTCGAGTTACCAGATATAGGTGATTTTGACTCCGTTGATGTTATTGAAGTTTTAGTAAAGGTTGGAGATACTGTCAACGAAAATGACAGTCTTATTACTCTTGAGACTGATAAAGCTACAATGGAAATCCCTGCGCCCTTTTCAGGAAAAGTAACAAGTCTTGCAGTAAAGATTGGAGATAAGATAGCTACAGGCGAACTCATTCTTACCCTTGAAAGTGATTCTGATCAAGCAGAAGATACTGCAAATAAAACAGCTGCACCTTCTAATTCAGACGCAATTGAGGGTTCAAATAATAAATCTAGTGCTGCACAAAAAAACGTCGAGTTACCAGATATAGGTGATTTTGACTCCGTTGATGTTATTGAAGTTTTAGTAAAGGTTGGAGATACTGTCAACGAAAATGACAGTCTTATTACTCTTGAGACTGATAAAGCTACAATGGAAATCCCTGCGCCCTTTTCAGGAAAAGTAACAAGTCTTGCAGTAAAGATTGGAGATAAGATAGCTACAGGCGAACTCATTCTTACCCTTGAAAGTGATTCTGATCAAGCAGAAGATACTGCAAATAAAACAGCTGCACCTTCTAATTCAGACGCAATTGAGAGTTCAAATATTGATATAGAGGCCCCAAAAAAAGAGGCCACCAAAAAAGAAATTACTTTAACTACTGATTCAAATTCACACGCCTCTCCCTCTATTAGAAAGTTAGCAAGAGAGCTTGGTATTAGCTTATCAAAAATTAAGGGAACTGGTAAAAAAGGCAGGATCCTGGAAGATGATTTAAAGTCCTTTGTAAAGCAAATCGTTATTCATGGTGATACGGGCAATGAAGTAGAGGTAGTTCCATTATCCAAAATTAAAAAAATCTCTGGAAAGCGCCTTTTAAATAGCTGGAGCTCAATACCTCATGTAACTCAATTTGATGAAGTAAATATTGAACAATTAGAGAAGTTTCGTAAACATCAAAAAGAAAGAAATATTAAATTAAGTCCTCTAATTTTTATTATGAAAGCGGTCGTTCAAGTCTTGAAACGTCATCCTAACTTTAACGCCTCACTAGATGAAACCGGTGAAAATCTAATAATAAAAAAATACTTTAACCTTGGCATTGCTGTTGACACTCCAAATGGCTTAGTTGTTCCAGTTGTTAGGGATGTCGGTAAAAAATCATTAGTTGAACTTGCTGAAGAGCTCACTGATATATCTTCAAGAGCTAGAGAAGGTCAATTACAGGCAAGTGAAATGAAGGGTGCGGGTTTTACGATTTCAAGCCTAGGCGGAATTGGCGGCACTCAATTTACACCAATTATTAATGCGCCTGAAGTAGCAATTTTAGGAGTCTCTAGAACTCAAATAAAGCCGGTTTGGAATGGGAGTTCTTTTGAGCCTACAGCAATTATTCCACTAGCGCTTTCATATGACCACAGAGTCATTGATGGCGCTGAAGGGGCAAAGTTTATGGCTGAACTAAACCAAGTTCTTAGCAATATTATGGAGATGTTATTATGATCAAAACTAAAGTTTTAGTTATTGGATCTGGTCCAGGTGGATACACAGCTGCGTTTCGTGCTGCCGACTTAGGGAATGAAGTTACCTTAGTTGAAGCCTTCAAAACTCTAGGCGGGGTTTGTCTAAATGTAGGCTGCATTCCTTCTAAATCTCTGCTTCACACTGCTGAAGTAATCAATGAGGCCAAGCATGCGAGTCAACTTGGGGTTACCTTTGCAAGTCCTAAAATTGATCTTGACGGTGTTAGGAAATATAAAGAAGACATAGTAAGCAAACTTACCGGTGGCATTCAGGCTCTTGCCAAAGCAAGAAAAGTAAAAGTAATTACGGGCTATGCAAAATTTCTTTCGAAGAATCAAGTGTCGCTTGATGGGACTGATGAAGTCATTGAATTTGAGCAATGTATTATTGCGACAGGCTCAAGAGTAACAAAATTTCCAATGTTTCCATTTGAGGATAAGCGGGTAATGGACTCCACAGATGCACTCATGTTGGATGATATACCTAAAAGAATGCTAGTAGTTGGTGGCGGCATTATTGGCCTCGAAATGGCTACAATTTATGACGCCCTTGGAAGTGAAATTACTATTGTTGAGCTTGGTGGACAAATTATTCCTGTGGCAGACAAAGATATTGTCACTCCTTTATTGAAGAAAATAAAAAAGAATTATGCCAATGTCTTTTTAAATACTAAAGTTACTAAAATGACCGCAGCAAAAAAAGGAATCAAAGTTCAGTTTGAAGGCAAAAATGCGCCCGAATCAGATACATTCGACAAAGTTTTAGTTGCAGTTGGGCGAACCCCTAATGGCCTATTGATTGATGCTGAGAAAGCTGGTATCAACATTGATAAAAGTGGCTTTATCTCTACAAATAACCAAATGAAAACTAATATCGACAATATATTTGCAATTGGTGACATTGTTGGGCAGCCAATGCTTGCCCATAAGGCGACACATGAGGCTAAAGTTGCAGCGGAAGTAATCAGTGGTCAAAAGGCTGGATTCGATGCGCTTACAATTCCATCGGTTGCTTATACAGATCCAGAGATAGCGTGGACTGGAAAAACTGAGAAAGAGCTCACTGAAGCTGGCGTCAAATTTACTAAAGGTGTGTTTCCATGGGCTGCATCTGGAAAAAGCTTAAGTATAGGTAGAAGTGAAGGCATATCTAAGGGCTTATTTGATGCTGAGTCGGGTAAGATTCTCGGCATGGGTATTTGTGGAAATAATGCTGGTGACTTGATTTCTGAGGCTAGCTTAGCAATTGAAATGGGTTGTGATATGAGTGATATTGCTTTAACAATTCATGCCCATCCAACTCTTTCAGAAACTACTGCATTCGCAGCTGAAATGGCTGAAGGCTCAATCACAGACTTAATGCCTCCAAGAAAGAAAAAATAGGTGCACTATGGATATTAAACAAGCTAGAAAAAATGTTATTGAACAGCAAATAAGACCATGGGGTGGCCTCAATGTGAGAGCAAATCAAGCATTAATGGAAATACCTCGTGAAAACTTTGTTCCTGAAGAGTATCAGAAGCTAGTATTTGCAGATATTGAAATTCCACTTAACAAGACTGATAAGATGCTTTCGCCTAAAATTGAAGGTAGAATTTTAGATAGCCTTGACCTAAAAGGCCATGAAAACGTATTAGAAATTGGTACTGGCAGTGGCTATCTTACCTCGGTACTATCAATATTATCAAATTCAGTTACAAGTATTGAGGCTGATATAGATTTACATAACTTAGCAAAAACCAAGATTAACAAACTTAAGCTAAATAATATAACTCTTAAACATGAAAGCTTTCTGCCTGCAAACTTTCAGAATGGTGAGTTCGATTCAATTATTGTTGGGTGTGCTCTTCCTATAATTAACCAAGACTTAAAAAAACTTCTAAATCAAGACGGAAAATTATTTGTAGTTGTTGGCTCAAAAAATCAAATGCATGCAATGCTAGTTACTCGTCTAAATGACAATGAATGGAAATCTAAATCACTTTTTGAAACGCATTTAGATCTTATGAAGGGTTCTGAGCCATCTGTAAAATTTACCTTTTAACCTTAACTAGCCAGATATGCTTGATTCCTTATTAAACTTCTTAATTAAAAAGCCAGTCTGGTCTTTAACTCTTTTTTTAATTGTTGTTGGAACGTCATTTCTTCAAATTCACAATTTCTCACTTGATGCCTCTTCAGAATCATTATCGCTAGATGGGGATAACAACCTAGAGCTTTATTTTGATACCCAAAAAACTTTTGGCTCTGACGAATCTTTAGTCATTAGTTACACTGCCAATGATGAGACTATACTCACCGCTAAACAAATGTCTCATCTACGCTCTCTAAGAGATGACTTGCTCAACATTGATGGTATTAATTCAGTAATATCAATACTTGATGTCTCTCTATTTCAATCTCCTCCTCTTTCTCTGATTGAGCTTGCGAGTGATATTTATACAATTGATAATGGCAAGGCAGAGCTATCCTATGTTGAAAATGAATTTAAAAATAGTCCACTTTATGCCAACAATCTAATCAGCTTAGACCTAAAAACAACAGCCTTATTAATACCCCTTTCTACAGATAATCCAGAAGTATTGATTAATGATCAAGCTTTAAAAGTGATAATTGAAAATATTCGATTGACGATGAATGAGTATCGAAATGAAGCAAACTTATTCTTGGGTGGAGTTCCAATGATAAGGAATGATGCAATCGAATATATCAAAAGTGATTTAATAGTATTTAGTCTTGCTGTTATTTTGGCAATGTCCATAATGCTTTCATTCTTTTTTCATAAAATCAGATGGGTCCTTGTTCCAATAATAATTAGTATTATTGGTGCTCTTTTCATGACCGGAGTAATAAGCGCCATTGGCTGGAGAGTTACCATAATTTCAGCGAATTTTTTCTCTCTTCTACTTGTTATGACGCTATCTGTTACTATTCATCTAGTGGTCCGCTATAGAGAAAAATCGAACCAAAATCCTGATGCAACGCCAGCAGAATTAACAAAGCAAACACTAACAGAGATGATTAAACCATGTGCCTACACAGTCATCACAACTATAGCTGCATTTGTTTCTTTAACTTCGAGTCAGGTTCAGCCTGTAATTGACTTTGGACTAATGATGAGTATAGGTGTGACAATAGCTTTTGTATTATCTTTTATAGGTTTTGCAATATTTATGTCACTCCTGCCAAAACTCAAAGCTGCTAATCATCCAGATCAATTCTTTGTGCTACAAAAATTTGCAAATATTACGAACAAGTTTGGTAAGCAAATGCTAGTAACTTTTGCTGTTGTTATTATTATTGCCTTCATTGGTCTAAGTAAACTTTCAGTAGAGAATAGCTTTATAAACTACTTTAAAAAAGATACGGAAATTTATCAAGGACTAAGCCTTATTGACAAAGAGCTTGGCGGCACAATGCCATTAGAAATTGTTTTTAATGGCATGGCTAATGCCTATTGGGCAGATTCGAGCTTAAGGGATGACTTCCACGAAATTCACACGTATCTCGAAGGCATACCAAGCATTGGAAAAGTTTTATCAATTGACACATTTATGCAAGTCCTTATGGCATCAAATGATGGCAAAGCACCTAACGGATTTTTGTTAGTTTTAGGTAAAAATAATATGCCTGAATTTGCTAAATCTCAGGTTTTAAAGCCCCATATATCTGATGATACTAATCAAATCAGAATCGTCGCAAGAGTTAAAGAATCAACATCAGGGTTAAATAGAAATCAATTAATTAATGACATTAATAATGAGTTAATTGAAGAATTTAACTTTAGTCAGGAGGATTTTTATCTCACAGGAACCTTTTCACTATACAACAATCTTCTGCAAAGTTTATTTGAATCTCAAATCAAAACTATAGTGAGTGTCTTTATAATTATTTTTATACTTTTTTTATTCATATTTAGATCAGCATCTATTGCATTAATTGCAGTATTACCAAACATAATCCCATCGCTAGTAATTCTAGGGATTATGGGTTTGACAAATATACCTCTAGATATAATGACAATTACTATAGCCGCTATTGCCATTGGAATAGGTATTGATAATGCAGTTCATTACATCAGTAGATTTCAAAATGAGCTTTTAAAGGATGATGACTACTTATCCTCAATGCACAGAACTCATGGCTCAATTGGTATCTCAATGTTTTATACTGCGGCTACGGTTGCACTCGGATTCTTGGTGCTAACATTGTCAAACTTCATTCCAAGTATTTATTTTGGTATTTTTATGGCAATTGCTATGCTCAGCGCTGTAATAGTTAATCTTACATTGCTCCCTAAATTGCTCATAATTTTTAAACCAACAATGAATAATAGACGACTTATAAAATAAAAAACCCCACCTCGAATAAGAGAGTGGGGTTAGTCTACTATTAAAAGGAGAAATAAGTTAAATATAGTAGTTTTTAACTTATGCGAAATTATATATATAAATTAATTTAATTTTTTTTCATTTTGTGTCTTTTTGTATCAATTTCATATGACAAACAATTATCAATTTGATGTTCTTATTATAGGCTCGGGTGCTGCAGGTCTTATGAGTGCAATTCAACTTTCTGATAAGCTCTCTATAGCTGTAATAGCCAAAGATAAAATCTTAGAAGGCTCTTCTTATTATGCACAAGGCGGGATATCTGCTGTGCTAGATCCAGAGGATAACTTTGAATCTCATATTTTGGACACAATCAATACTGGGTTTAACTTAGGCAATGAAGATAGTATAAGGTTTATGGTAGAGCAAGCTCCTTCAGCAATTTCAGACCTTGAAAAAACGGGTGTAAAATTTTCACATGTTAATAACAGCTACGACCTAACTACTGAAGGTGGTCATAGCTCAAAAAGGGTGGCGCATGTTGCCGATAAAACGGGTCAATCTATCCAAGTTAACCTGCTGGCAAAAGTCAAACAAAAAAACAATATTACGCTTTTTGAGCAATATGTAGCAGTTGATTTACTTGTTGATGATGATGATAAATGTCATGGTGCTTACGTTTTCAATAAAAACACGAAAGAAGTTAATACTTTCTCCTCCCATAAAACTATTTTAGCCACAGGAGGAGCATCAAAATCATACCTTTATACTTCAAACCCGGATACTTCAACTGGCGATGGAATTGCTATGGCTTATCGGGCTGGCTGCCATATTACCAATATGGAATTTACACAATTTCACCCAACATGTCTTTTTCACCCTCAAGCTAAATCATTTTTAATCTCAGAAACCCTTCGAGGTGAAGGCGCTAAACTTCTTCTACCAAATGGTAAAGAGTTCATGCATAAGTACGATAGTCGTCTTGAACTTGCTCCTAGAGATATTGTAGCAAGAGCTATTGATAATGAGATGAAAGTTAATGGATATGACTGCGTTTATCTTGACGTCTCGTTCAAAGATTCTGAATGGATTAAATCACGCTTTCCTACTATTACTCAGCGCTGTAATGAACTGGGTATTGATATATGCAACGAAGCCCTACCAGTTGTGCCTGCTGCACACTACACCTGCGGCGGAGTTAACACCAATATTGGTGCTCAAAGTAATATAAATAATCTCTATGCGATTGGAGAAGTGGCACATACTGGTGTACATGGCGCCAATAGAATGGCAAGCAATTCTTTACTTGAGTGTATCGTTTTTGCAAAATCTTGTGCTAAGGATATTAATGAAAGTGATTTTGAAGAGCTATTCCCAACAATTGCCGAGTGGGATGCCTCTAGAGTGGCACCGTCAAAAGAGAAGGTAGTTATAGCTCATTTATGGCTTGAAATCAGACTCGTTATGTGGAATTTTGTGGGAATTGTAAGAAGCGACAATCGACTTAATTCAGCCTATTTAAAAATTCAACAAATAAATAAAGAGATAGATGGGTATTACCGCATTTACACTATAACTTCTGACCTAATTGAGCTAAGAAATTTAGCTCAAACATCAAAAATTATTGTAGAATCAGCAATTTCTAGAAAAGAAAGTAGAGGGTTACACTATAATCAAGACTACCCAAATCAACTCGAAATAACACACAACACTGTTATGGTTAAATCATGATTTTAGACATTTTAAAATATCCTGATAAGCGCTTAAGGACATTAGCAAAACCAGTAGAAACTGTTAATACTGAAATCAAACAACAAATTAAAGATATGTTTGAAACTATGTACGATGCCCCTGGAATAGGATTGGCTGCAACCCAAGTTAATTTCCATCAACGCATCATAGTAATTGATGTTTCAGACGAGTGTAACCAACCACTTTGCCTCATTAACCCTGAAATAATTGAAAAAAATGGTGAAATTGAGTGGGAAGAGGGTTGTCTTTCTGTTCCAAATTATTATGAAAGCGTTAAAAGAGCTAATGAAATAAAAGTAAGCGCTCTTAATCAGCTTGGTCAATCAGTCGAAATTGATGCCAATGAAATGCTAGCGGTTTGTATACAACATGAAATGGATCATTTAAATGGCATATTATTTGTAGATCATTTATCAAAGTTGAAGCAAAAGCGCCTCAAAAAGAAAGCTGAAAAGCAAACCCTAAAACTTTAGATTTTATGAACATTGGCCCTTACTCTTTACCTTCACAAGTTTTACTTGCGCCAATGGCTGGAACAAGTGACAAGCCCTTTAGAATGATATGTAAAGCTCAAGGTGCTGGACTCACAACATCTGAAATGGTGGTGATGCAGAATCACCTTCTCAATTCAAATAAATCAAAACATCGCTTAGATTTCACTTCAGAGCAATCCCCTATTAGCATTCAAATAGCAGGCTCGGAGGCAGAAGAATTAGCTGAATCAGCAAAAAAAGCTTTAGATTTTGGCGCTGATATTATTGATATTAATATGGGCTGCCCTGCAAAGAAAGTTTGCAACAAAGCTGCTGGCTCAGCTCTAATGCAAAATGAAAAACTCGTTAAAGATATTATTAAATCTGTAGTCAATGCAGTTGATATTCCTGTTACTCTTAAGATGCGTACAGGATGGAATGAGGAGAATAAAAATGCGCCAACTATTGCCAAAATTGCTGAAGATTTTGGCATACAAATGATCGCAATTCATGGAAGAACTAGGTCACAAAAATATAATGGTGAGGCTGAGTTTGACACAGTTAAAAAAATTAGAAAACTGGTATCAATTCCTGTCGTTGCGAATGGAGATATTAATTCGCCAGAAAAAGCTAAAGAGGTATTAGACTATACTGGAGCGGATGCTGTGATGCTTGGTCGGGCGACACAAGGAAATCCATGGCTTGTTGGTCAGGTTAACGATTTCTTAACAACCGGTAAGAAGGCTAAGGAGCCCTCTCTAGATAAAAAAATTCCGCTTATATTAAGTCATATTCTTCAAATTCATGATTTTTATGGGCATAAAATGGGAACACAACTATCCAGAAAGCATATTTTTTGGTATTCTATGCACCTTGACCAAGAAAAAGGTACAGCCTTTTGGCCAAACATAAACAGAGTGTCTGATCACTCAGAACAATATTCAATTTTTCATGATTTTTTATACTCAATATGACACAAAGGGGTTTACAGGACTGTATTAAAGATAATCTTGAGAAATACTTCTCAGACTTGAATGGTGAATCATCAAATGGAGTGTTTAAGATGGTTACCCAGCAAACTGAAGCAGCTACTATTAAGTTTGTCTTAGATAAAGTTAATCAAAATCAAAGTGAGGCTGCCAGAATTCTTGGTATCAACAGAGCAACCCTAAAGAAAAAAGTAAGTCTTTATAATTTGTAAGAGTTTATAATCTATCTCATAGAATATCTACATTTTTAAACCTTAAAAAATGGCCATTAATCGAGCTTTAATTAGTGTTTCTGATAAAACTGGGATAGTTGAATTTGCTCTAGGCCTATCTTCACTAGATATCGAAATTATTTCTACTGGCGGCACTGCCAAACTTTTAAAAAAAAATAATATCCCTGTAATTGAAGTATCTGACTATACAGGTTACCCAGAAATGATGGCAGGTCGAGTTAAGACTCTTAACCCAATGGTGCATGGTGGGATTTTAGCTCGAAGAGGCAAAGATGAGAATGTAATGGCCGAAAATAACATTAAGCCAATTGACTTGGTTGTGGTAAATTTATATCCATTTCAACAAACTATTTCTAACTCAAATTGTACACATGAGGATGCTATAGAAAATATTGATATTGGTGGGCCAGCAATGCTTCGCTCAAGTGCAAAAAATCACGAATCAGTGACTGTTATAGTTGATTGTAATGATTATCAATTAACTCTAAATGAATTAAATCAAACTGGTGACACTTCATTAGTTACTCGCAAGGCTCTTGCCCTCAAAACCTTTGAGCACACTGCTCAATATGATGGGGCTATCGCAAACTATTTGGGTCGCGAAAAAGATGGATTTTCAAATACATTAAATTTACAATATATAAAATCTCAAACAATGCGTTATGGGGAAAACCCTCATCAAAGTGCTGCATTCTATAAGGAAGCCAACCTGACTGAAGCTTCGGTTTCTTCAAGCATACAAATTCAAGGCAAACCTCTTTCCTTTAATAACTTAGCTGATGCTGATGCCGCATTAGAGTGTGTAAGAGATTTTGAAGATCCCAGCTGCGTTATTATTAAACATGCCAATCCGTGTGGCGTAGCAACAAGAGAAAATATTCACTTAGCTTATCAAAATGCCTATCAAACTGACCCAACATCTGCATTTGGTGGAATTATTGCGTTTAATCGTGAGTTAAACGAAGAGACTGCTCAAACTATAACTGAGCAGCAATTTGTTGAAGTCATAATAGCTCCGAAAATTAATCATAAAGCAAGATCCATACTATCTAAAAAAGAAAATATAAGAGTCCTTGAATGTGGAGACCTTCATAAGGCCCATCAATCCTTTGACTATAAGAAAATATCAGGTGGTCTTCTAATTCAAGATAAAGATTTAGCTGCCTTAAAGTCTTCTGACCTTAAATGTGTATCTGTAACTCAGCCAACTAAGTCACAGATGATAGACTTATTGTTCGCTTGGAAAGTTGCCAAGTATGTCAAGTCTAATGCAATTGTCTATGCAAAAAATCAAATGACTATTGGTGTTGGGGCAGGGCAAATGTCGAGAATTTACTCTGCTAAAATTGCTGGTATTAAAGCTGCTGATGAAAACCTTGAAGTTAAAGGCTCAGTAATGGCTTCAGATGCTTTTTTTCCTTTCCGTGACGGCATAGATGCAGCTGCAGAAGCTGGAATTAGTGCAATCATCCATCCAGGTGGCTCAGTTAGAGATGATGAAGTTATAGCCGCTGCTGATGCGCATGGCATAGCAATGGTATTTACTGGTATTCGGCACTTTAAACATTAAAATAACTAGGCAAGCAATTATGATAAAGACAGCAGGTGAACTAATTAATGAAGCTCAAAATAAAATAAAATGTGTTGATGTAATTTCAGCTAAAACTATATATGATGATGCTAATAATGCTGCAATCATTGATGTCCGAGAATCCAGTAATTTTGAAAATTCACACCTTAAAGGATCTATCAATATTCCAAGAGGTTTGCTAGAATTTCAAATTGAAAAGCATTGTGAAAATTCTGAAACTATTATTTTGACGCATTGTGCTGCTGGACCTCGCGCTACTTTTGCAGCTTTAACTCTTCATAATATGGGCTATTCAAATGTCCATGCTATTTCAGCAACCTACGAAGAGATAAAGAGTGTTTTTGGTTAAATGAATTCTTACCAATAAAAATATACAATTTAAAAGTAAACTTAATTATTTAGTACCTTAGTGATAAACAGCTCAATCCGCCATCAAGCTTTTTATATTCTGAAACATCAACCTCAAGCACCCTGTATCCTGCATTAGAAATTTTTGCCTTTGTTAAAGGATAGCCAAGTGGGATAATTACAGTGTCATTTACCCATATACAATTCGCAGCATAACTCTCTTCAACTGGAATTTCAATAAAGTCATATTGCGCAAACGTTGGGTCATTAATAAATTCACCACAAATAACTAGCTTGTTATCCTCGAGATAAGAAAGACCTGTCTTAAGATGAAGCACATCATTTAGCTCAACGGTTGAACCCGTTAAACCATACTTTTTTAGTAGTTTGATTATTTGCTCAGCGCCATAAATATTAGTTCGAGCTGACAAACCAATATAGTAATGACTTCCGACCATCATAATATCTCCAGCTTCTATTGTTCCTGGTGCTTCAATAAATTCAATATTCATAAATTCTTTTCTTAACACCGAATCTATCTGACTCACCTCATCTCTTCTGGTTGGCGCTCCTGGGCGAGTAATTATTACACACTCCGGAGTTACTAGTGCTACGTCTTCAATAAATGTTGAATCTGGATATTCTTCACAAGGCTTAAGAACGTTAACTTTAAGGCCACAAGATTTCAGCGCCTCTACATAAGACTTATGTTGAATAATCGCATTATCATAATTTGGTAATCCTAGATCCTTTGAATCACTCAACCCATTAATTAGACTCTTTCCAGGAACCCTAACGATCGCATTAGAAAACATAAATTAAACCTTGAAATAAAAAAATTACTTACTTGAGAATGCCTTGGACCAGTTGAACCCAATAGCTACTTCCAAGGGGAAGAATCTCATCATTAAAATCATATTCTGTATTATGAAGCATGCAGCCGCCTGATGGACCATCCTCAGGAATTAATCCGTTACCAATCCAGATATAAGCACCCTCTGAGGCATTCAACAAAAAAGAAAAATCTTCAGATCCCATACTTGGCTTCTCATTTCTTAAAACATTTTTACTTCCTACAACCTCTGCTGCTGCACTAGCACAAAGCTCAGCATGTTTTGGAGTATTAACTGTTGCTGGATAATTTGGAGTTGAACTGAATGTTGCTGTTGCTCCCATTGAATGACTTACGCCCTCAACAATTTTCTTAATTTTTGCCTTGACCTCAACTCCTACTTCTGTTGAGAAGTATCTCAGTGAGCCAGTTAAATTCATGTCATTTGGAATAACATTAGAGACAAAGCCTGCATCAACCATTGTAATACTCACAACAGCGGAATCAAGAGGTGCAACATTTCTTGAGACCACGCTTTGAAGCGCAGTAATAATTTGAGCTCCAATAACCACAGGGTCAACACACTGATCTGGCATTGCTGCATGACCGCCCTTGCCTTTGATAGAAATTTTTAGTGTTTCATTGGCGGCCATTACAGCTGCATCATGGACAGCAAATTGCCCTTCAGCCATACCTGGCCAGTTATGCATCCCATAAACAGCTTCACAGGGAAACTTTCCAAATATACCCTCTTCAACCATCACACGTCCACCGCCTCCACCTTCCTCAGCTGGTTGAAAAATAAAATGAACTGTTCCTGAAAAATTATTATTTTGTTTTAAATGAACAGCGGCCCCCAGAAGCATTGTTGAGTGACCATCATGACCACAAGCATGCATTTTGCCATCATGAACTGACTTATGTCTAAAATCATTTTTTTCTTGAATAGGAAGAGCGTCCATATCTGCTCGAAGGCCAATAACGCGTCCTTCTTTTTTCCCATGAATAGTTGCTACTATTCCAGTAACTGCTAGGCCACGATGCATTTCAATGTCATTGGCTTCTAAAACTGAAGCTATATAATCACTCGTTAGTTCTTCTTTAAAACTAAGCTCTGGATGTTTGTGAATGTGATGACGCCATGTCACCATCTCTTTATGCAGCTCTGATTGTTTTTTAATGATAGACATACTTTATTATGACCTTAAACATTCATTCGTTGAGTCAAAAGGTGACTCTTCTATCACTATAGCTTTATATTTCTCACCCAATATTTCAATTTCAAGCTCTGTTCCAAGTGCTGCAAGCTCTAGCTTTACAAGCCCTAGAGCAAGTGACTTATCACAGCGCCACCCGTACCCTCCAGATGTGGCCCTTCCAATAACTTCGCCATCTTTGTAGATTGCCTCTGAACCACGCGCATCAGCGTCGACCACTCCTAAAACCTCTAGAGTAACAAATCCATTAATAGGACCACGATCCTGCCAGTCTTTAAGAGCAGATTTACCTATAAAGTCATTTTCTTTATCAAGCTTTACAAAGCGATCAAGGCCAGACTCATAGGCGGAGTATTCAATTGACATCTCTCTTGGAATTAATCGGTAAGATTTTTCAAGACGCATGCTATCCATTGCTCGAATGCCAAATGGTTTAATGTCAAACTCAGCCCCAGCCTCCATCAGTTGATCAAATATATAATTCTGCATCTCAATTGGATGATGAAGTTCCCAGCCAAGTTCGCCAACAAAGTTAACTCTAAGAGCTTCAGCCGTTGCATAGCCTACATTAATTTTTTTACCTGTTAACCACTTAAAGTTATCATTTGATAAATCAGTATCGGTTAGTTTTTGAAGGACATCACGAGACCTTGGACCAGCTAAAACAAGTACACCTGTTTGTGTTGTAACTCTCTGGATATTCACACTTCCATCTTTTGGAGCGAGCTTAAATAAATAGTCATGATCGTGAGTTTCAAACGCACCTGCTGAAACTAAATAATAACTTTGAGGGCCAGTTTTATAGACTGTAAATTCTGCCCGCACTCCACCATTTAAAGAGAGCATATGAACTAGACTAATTCTGCCAATAGCTTTAGGCATTTTATTTGCAAAAATATATTCTAGCCATTCCTCAGCACCAGGACCTTTAACGATACATTTTGCAAAAGCAGACATATCTAATAGTCCAACTTTATCATTAACATGCTTGCATTCATTTCCTACATGTTCAAAATAATTAGAGCGCCTAAATGAATTTTTTTCTACAATGCGTCCATCCTCTAAAGCTGTTGCATGGTTTTTATTCATCAATACCTTTGCTGGATCTTCTTGATTTAACTCCTCTGCACTAAGGGAGTAGTCAGCGCTAGGCATAAACCAATTTGGACGCTCCCATCCATATACTGTACCAAATACTGCACCCAAGGCTTTCATGCGATCATAGCAAGGTGCAGTCTTTAAGGGTCTAGCAGCGCTTCTCTCTTCATCAGGGTAGTGAGTTGTAAAAACATTTGCATAAGCCTCTTCATTTTTTTCTTTCAAATACCCTCGAGTCGCATAAGGGCCAAAACGACGAGGATCAACACCCATCATATCAACAGTAGGCTCTCCATCAACAATCCACTCGGCCAACTGCCATCCAGCTCCACCTGCGGCAGTTATACCAAAGCTGTGCCCCTCATTTAACCAGAAGTTTTTTAACCCTGGCGCAGGACCAACAATTGGATTTCCATCAGGAGTGTATGCAATTGCCCCGTTATAAACATCCTTAATTCCTACTTCTCCAAAAGCAGGAACACGATTTATACAGCGGTCAATATGCGGCATTATTCGATCAAGCTCACCATTAAATAACTCATATTGACAGTCATCTTTAGGGCCATCAACATAACATACAGGCGCACCTTTTTCATAAATTCCTAAAATCATACCGCCAGCCTCTTCACGCAAATAATAGGCCGCATCAGATTCCCGTAGAACGGGCATTTCAGGTAGTCCTTGTTTTTTTCTTTCTAAGATTTCTGGGTGAGGCTCTGTTACCAAAAACTGATGTTCCACAGGAATTACTGGAACATCTAAACCCACCATTTCGCCAGTTTTCCTAGCAAAACTTCCTGTACAAGACACAACGTGTTCACAAGCAATATCACCTTTATCAGTCGATACAATCCAGCTCTGGTCTTTTTGTTGTGTAATTCCTTCTACAAGTGTGTGCTCATAAATCTCAGCACCACGGTTTCTAGCACCTTTACATAATGCTTGCGTCAAGTCTGCTGGCTGTATATACCCATCATCAGGATGTTGAATAGCTCCTAACAATCCCTCCGTATTACATAAAGGCCAAACTTCTTTAATTTCTTCTGGCGTTAAAAAATTTACATTGACACCGACCGTACTTCCAACACCAGCATAATATTTATATTCATCCATTCGATCTTGAGAGTTTGCAAGGCGGACATTTGAAACAACACTAAAGCCAACATTCATTCCAGTCTCTTTTTCTAATTCATGATAGAAATCGACAGAATATTGATGTAATTTTCCTACTGAATAACTCATATTAAACAGCGGCAATAAACCAGCCGCATGCCATGTAGAGCCAGAAGTTAGGTCTTTACGCTCAACCAAAACAACATCAGTCCAGCCTTTTTTGGCTAAATGATAAAGAGTTCCTGCACCAACAACTCCACCCCCAATAACTACCACTTGCGTTTTATTTTTCATTAAATCTCCAATGCAGACTCTTGCCAAAAAAAAGCGAATTATATACTTAAATTATAGCTATTACATCAATTAGTTAATGGTAGAATTTTGCAAAATTTATTCGAACTATAATTTAATATACTTTTTGGAGAATTAGATGAACTTAACGGTAAAAAAATGGCGCGATATACCAACAATGGTTATGATTAAAAAAAGCAGAAGAGAAGTTGAAAAAGTTCAGCTGGATAATCGATTTATGGAGGCTGTTGATTCTGCAGCCGGTGTCGCTGATGCTACAGATGCAGATTCATATCTTACTGATTGGAATGATGAAATTATTGAAATAGCTGATGGCGACCTTAAAGAGCCAGTTGAAAAGAAAGCAGCGGAACTAGAAATAGAATTTTCTAGTGAGATACTTTTGTCTTATGTCAATAATGGCGGTTACAAACCTTAAGTAGTATATCTGCCATGTAAAAACTTTAAGGTCTCTCGAACCTTCACCTCCTTTAAGAGGTAACTAATAATATTATTAGCAGATTCCAAACGTTCAGCATAATCTAGTTCAGCTGGCTTTTGAGAGGCCTTACTACTAAAAACAACTGAAATAGTTGCCCAGTGCCTACTGAGCTTATAAAAACCAAGCTTCTCCTCAAGTTGAGCCAATTTATCACTTAAATATACATCGTCATTAAGTAATAATCTCTTTGAATCAATATGAACCACTCCATCTACGTGGCTTGCAGCTTTATGCTCTAGGGCAAATTCGATTAAAACCATGCTTTCGCGGTGAGCAATCGCAACAACCTCTTCCTCAGAAGAATTATTATGATGAATGACTGTTCCAACAGCGTCATTAAATGTATTTTTAGCTACAATCGGTGTTTTAGATTTTAACGATGCCTTGATTGCTCTTGGATGAATGACCCTAGAACCTTCATCAGCCATTGCTAGCATTTGTTCAACACTGATCGATTCAAGATACCTTGAAGCTTCTACCTGTCTTGGATCACAATTTGCAATGCCATCAACATCTGAGAATATTTCTACTTTTTCTGCGCCTAATGCAGAAGCTAGAGCAACCGCAGAGGTGTCACTCCCACCGCGACCAAGAGTGCGTATATCTCCCTTATCATTAACGCCTTGAAAGCCTGCGACAACAGCAACACTTCCATTATCAAGAGCCTCTACAATTCGCGAAGGATCAATATCAAGTATCTCTGCATTTCCAGCATTATCATCAGTCAAAATACCCGACTGGCGGCCATTAAATGAAATAGCTGGTATTCCGTTATGGCTTAAAAGGTGGGAAAAGAACGCTGAGCTAAGTGTTTCACCCACGCTCATTACAAGGTCCAACTCTCTTGGATTAATATTGTGTCCAACATCTTTTAATAAAGCAATAAGAGTGTCCGTTGCATAAGGCTCGCCCTTCCTGCCCATCGCAGAAACAACAACTACAATTCGCTCACCACTTTCAGCGTATCGTTTAATATGTTTTACAGCGTGCGCACGGCAATCTTCGTCCCTAAGACTAGTTCCGCCAAACTTCATTACGATAGGAGCTAAACTTTTCGCCATTACAATCTTCAAAAAAAGAGTGAATTATAGCTTGTGGCTTTCAACATAGCAAACTTGAGCTAGTTGTCCAAAATATATAAAACTAAATATTAAATGTTTGTTTAATTCCATCTAATATAAAGTCAACCGAGACCATTACCAATATTATGCCCATTAATCGTTCAATCGCGATTAATGCCCTATTACCAAGTTTTCTTCCTAGAGTCTCTGAAGAGACTAATATAACACCTGATATTAAGCAAGCAATAAATACAACAAAGGTCCATTCAACCCATCTATTTGGCTCTTGAGCCATAAATAATATAACCGCTGCAATAGCTGAAGGGCCAGCAAGCATTGGAACAGCTAGAGGAACAATAAGAGGCTCTGTTGTTTCATTGTGACTAAACAAAGGCTTGGTGCCTGGGAAAATCATTCTTATAGCAATGATGAACAATATGATTCCTCCTGTAACTCCAAGTGAAGATTGTTCTATTTCTAGCATCTGAAGCACATATCTACCAACAAACATAAAAAACAATAAAATTATGAAAGCGATTAACAGTTCACGAATAATTATTATTCTTCGTCTTTCGATCGGAATATTTTTGAGAATACTTAAAAATACAGGGACATTCCCTATAGGATCCATAATGATAATTAATAATAAAATTGCAGCTAATACAGTCACTTAAAAAACCTTAGTTAAAGTTTGAAGGGGTGGATTTTATATGATTATCCTTCTAATAATTAAGTATATTTTCTGATAAAAAGAAGATATTACGTTGCAATTAAATTATGCAAAGGTGATAATTAATTATCTGTTGTGTTCGTGCTTTGATTTATTTCCCTGAGCCGATTAAGTATAGAAAAGGAGATGAGATTGGTTGCTATTGTGTAAGCCCACCTTGAAGTGGGAAACCTGCGGTAAACATCGAACTTCCGCCTTGAACCAGAAAGGTTCAGGACAATTCAACACGGCACAATGGACCTATCTTAAGAATATTAAACAACACTCGGTTGCATTACTCTACTAATTAAACAGCTTTTCTCTTAAAATCTTCATTAATGATAGAACTAAGAAGACAACTCAGACAACTCCGCAAATCCATTGATGAAAAAACACGCAAGGAAGATGGCAAAAAAATCCTGCACCAATGTAATAAAAATGGACTTTTTGAAAATGCCAAACATATTGCAATTTTCATTCCTAATGATGGAGAAATTGAGACAGAAGATACTATTAAATTCTTACAAAATAATGGTTGTTTTGTTTACCTCCCAATTCTAGTTGAAGAAAAACTTAAATTTGCTGAAATGGGAAAGCATTTTAAAAAAAATAGATTTGGAATCGATGAGCCAATCCATACATCTTCACTGGGCGCCAAACAAATGGACCTTATCTTTATGCCGCTTGTTGGATTTGATAAAAATAAAAACCGTTTAGGAATGGGTGGTGGCTTCTATGATAAAACATTAAGTTTCAAACTGAAAAGTAAGAATTATCAAGTGCCAAAACTCTTTGGCCTTGCATTTGATTGTCAAGAAGTTGACTATTTGGACTCAAAGCCATGGGATGTTCCAGTTGATGGAATAGTTACTCCCACCCGTTTCATCAACTAACTAATTACTTTTATTCTTACCAAGCGCTTGTTTTTGGAAAAATGACTTGAGAACTGGGGTCTCATCAATAACATTCATTCCAAAACCTCTAAGCCATCGAAATGGTTCGTTATTTTCCTTATAGATCCAATCAAGGCCTGTCATTGTTTTTGACATTAATTCATTATCCAATCGACGCGCCCTTGCGTATTTCCTCAGAACAAGAGAATCTCCCAATGGCAAATCATCATTTGCAACTAACTGATTACTAAGTTCAATTGCATCTGAGAAGCCTAAGTTGGCTCCTTGGCCTGCTAAGGGATGAATATTATGCGCTGCGTCACCTATCAAAGCAAGATTAGAAAGGGTGTAGTCTTTAGCGCTTCTAGATACTAAAGGAAATATATTTCTAGAGCTTTGCAACTTAAGATTACCAAAACGATACTCAGCTGCCTCAGATAATGACTGATTAAATTTATTAATATCCAACTCTTCAAGCTCATCAGCAAGCTTTGCTTTGCACGACCATACAATTGATGCTTGATTTTTTGAAAGTGGCAATAGGGCAAGGATACTGTCTGATAAAAACCTCTGCCAAGTTGTGCTTTCTAATGACTTATCGCTAACTATATTAGCAATAATTGCTTTTTGCTGATAATCATTTGAAGACACCTCTATCCCACCCAAGCTCCGAACTTTAGATTTCGGGCCATCGGCCCCAACAACCAACTTACACAAAAAACTTTGACCATTATCAAGAGTAATCTGGTAGCCGAAGTCCGTTTTAATTAGATCGTTTAATTTTGCATGGATAACTTGTACTTTGGTTTGATCGATTGCCTTATATAAAGCCGATTGTATTAAATCATTTTCTACAATAAAACCAAGGTGCTCAATACCTTCATCTTTTGCGTAAAAATTTAGGCTTCCATGAGAATTTTGATCCCATACTTTGGTCGCTACAAAACCCTGTTTTCTTTTAATGTCGTCCCAAACATTAATTGAGCTAAGAAAATCTTTGGAAGAAGGGGTTATTGCACTGACTCGAGTATGGAACGAACTACTAACCTTTGGATTGCATTCTTTTGCCTCAATGATTGCAATTTTAAAGTTTTTTTTTCTTGAAAGCTCCAAAGTAAAGGCAAGGCCAATCATGCCACCACCAATCACGATGACATCAAATTCTTCCAACTACCCTTCCCCGGCAATAGTCATTTCTCTTAACAAGGTTGAGCCAACCTTTAGATTGCTCCTGGTATCAAAATCATTGCCAATAGATACCACATTTTTCAACATGTCTTTTAGATTGCCGGCAATAGTAATTCCTGAAACTGGGTATTGTATTTGCCCTTTTTCGACCCAAAAACCACTTGCTCCACGGGAATAGTCACCAGTTGTTGCATTAATGCCTTGTCCCATTAAGTCCGTAACAATTAGGCCTTTGTCCATATTCTTGGTTAATTCTTCAATTCCGCCATCGTAATTAGAGCTAACTCTGCAGTTACTTACGCCACCAGCATTAGCGGTAGATTCGAGTCCAAGTTGGTTGGCAGAGTATTGACCCATTAGATAACTGGTTACTCTTCCATCTTCAACAAAAAACTGTTTTGATTTTAATACGCCATCTAGATCAAACGCCCTTGAGCCAAGTGTTTTTAATTGAAGCGGGTCTTCATAGATATCAATAGATTCTGGTAGAACCTCTTTGCCTAATGAATCCAGTAAGAAGGATGTTTTTTTATATTGCCTCGAACCACTTAAAGCGCCAAGTAATTGAGAATACAAACCGGAAGATTGCCGTGCAGTAAATATAATAGGACATTTTTGGGATTTTAAACTGCGAGAACCAAGCTTTTTCTGAGCCATTTTTGCAGCCTCAAGGCCAATTTTAGATGGGCTCGTTAAATCTCGAGAGTCAAGAGCCATAGAATATTCATAAGCGGTTTGCATTTCAGAGTCTCTTTTTGCTATCAACGAGCAGTAGAGCGAATGCTTACTATTTTTCGATTTAGTAATCAGTCCATTTGAATTAGCATAATAGCTTTCGCCCTCAAAACTTGATAACTCGGCGCCATCTGAATTATCAATTTCAGTCTGTTCCAATGCAACCTGCTCACACTCTTTAGCAATCTCAATACTTTCTTTAGCATCTAGAGTCCATGGATGATAAAGATCTAAATCAGGAGCATCCCAGGCCATTCTATCTTTTGGAGCCAGCCCATTAAAAGGGTCTTCTTGAGTATATTTAGCAATTAGACATGCAGAGTCAATAGCCTTCTTTAAACTATCTTTACTAAGATCAACGCTTGCCGCCTGGCCCTTATTTTTTCCAATATAGACGCTCACATCAAAACTTGTATCTAGGCTGTATTGCAGTGTTTCAACATTTGACAATCTAACTGCGGTAGAAATGCCTGAGCTTTTCCCTAGAGAAAATTCAAAATCTGTTACCTTGTTTTTTTTAATTAGGTCAATTGCTAATTGTGTTGTTTGTTCGAGTGAATTCATAATAAGGAATTATACTAATTGGTTGATAGATTTTAATAAAACAATTAAGAACTAATCTTTATTTTTTGAGGACTTAATATTAATTATTTTTCGCTGCACTTCGAGCAGGTGAAGTCTACGGGTGTCGGTTTTTAAAACCTTAAACTGAAAGCCATGAAGACTAATTTCACTCATTTGTTCTGGAAGATAGCTAAAACCTGAAATGACTAAACCAGCTACAGTGTCATAATTATCACTTGTAATGTTGGATTCGAAAAACTCATTAAACTCTACCAAAGGAGTATTTGCTTGAAGCAAATAGCGCCCATCTCCATAGTCAATAATGTTGTCTTCTTCCTTGTCATGTTCATCCTCAATTTCACCAACTATCTGCTCAATGACATCTTCTAGGGTTACCAATCCCGCAATTTCACCATATTCATCCAGAACAACTGCCATATGTGATTTATTTTGTTGAAATTCTCTAAGCAAAACACCTAGAGGCTTACTTTCCGGAACAGATAAAGCATCTCTAAGGTACTCTCTATAGTTAAATTCATCCTTGTTATCCTGTGCAAAGTGGGCTAGCAAGTCTTTGGCTAATACAATGCCTAATATTGAGTCTTGCTCGACATTATGGATTGGAAAGCGAGAATGAGATGAGGTAACCATGATTTGAAGTAAGTCCTTAGTGGAGGACTCTGAATTTATCATGGTCATTTTGGATCGAGGAACCATTACGTCTCGCACCTTTAAGCTTTCAACTTGTAATGCGCCCTCAATAACAGACCTGCTATATGGATCAATAACTAGGTTTTCTTCAGCCTCTTCTAGGGCTTGCATTAACTGCGCTCGGGGCTTTAAAGTTTGCGGGAAAACCTTATCAAACAACCTATTAAATAATGGCCAACTGGGAGGTTTTTCTGAGCTCATACTTATAATGAATGAATTGTATGTTATCTATTTTACCTTGGATTAGGTTTTTTTATCGCTTCGCATTGCTTTTCCCTCAGCCGCCCTCTCCTTTCGAGCTTTTTTAGGATCTGCAATAAGAGGCCTATAAATTTCAACTCTATCTTTTTCTCGCAAAATGGTATCGAGAGTTGCAAATTTTGAAAAGATACCTACCCTATCCTTTGTAAGATCTATCTGCTCAAAAGACTCAAGAATGCCAGAGGCCTCAATAGCTTCTTTTAATGTGGACCCATCTTCAATCTCAAGGCTTATAAGACTTTGCTTATCAGGCAGAGCATAAGCAACTTCAACTATCATAAATATCACTCATTGCCTGTGCATCATGAAACTCGAGCCTTCCCTCATAAATTGCTCTTCCAGTTATCGCACCCATTATGCCGTGATGCGCATTCTTCAAAAGTGCGGCAATATCATCAAGGTTAGTAATTCCTCCAGAAGCGATTATTGGAATAGAAGTCTGCTTTGCAAGACTGGCAGTCGCCTTTACATTAACGCCCTGCATCATTCCATCTCTAGCAATATCAGTATAGACAATTGAGCTAACTCCAAATTGCTCATATTTTTTTGACAAATCAACTACATTTAAATCTGTTTGTTTTGCCCATCCATCGGTAGCCACAAGTCCATTATTTGCATCAAGACCAACAATAATTTTGCCAGGGAATTCTCTGCATAAATGAGACACAAACTCAGGATCTGTTACCGCCATAGTTCCAATAATAAGGTAGCTTATTCCAGCTTCAATATAGGCATTAGCAGTTTTTAAATCACGTATTCCCCCGCCAATTTGAACAGGTAAATTTGGAAATTTCTTTGTGATTTCATTTACGCATCCTGCGTTAACTGGTTTACCTTCAAATGCGCCATTGAGGTCGACTAGATGAAGTCGTCTTGCGCCTTCATTAACCCATTTGGCTGCCATTTCAGTTGGGTCATTAGAAAAAACCGTGGAATCCTCCATAAGCCCCTTTCTAAGGCGAACACATTGACCATCTTTTAAATCGATTGCAGGAATAATAAGCATAGAATTATTTAGTTTAACTATCAACTATATTATATGCACCTTAGGCTGCTGAATGATTACTTTCATTAGCGATACAAGTAAATTCAGCTAGGGTCAGGATTAAACTGGTTGAAGCTCTTCAAGACTCCAGCGAGGCTTAATTGCTATTTCATAATGATTGTTACTCTGTCCAGCAAGAAAACGATAATGGCCTGCTAAAGCTATCATGGCTCCATTATCCGTACAAAAATCAAGCGCTGGATAGAAGACGCTAGAGTCAAGTGTCTGAGCCATTTCATTTAGGGATTGACGCAATGAAAGATTAGCACTAACTCCGCCAGCTACAACCAAAGTTTTAAACCCAGTATGTTTGAGCGCGCGGCTGCATTTAATGGTAAGCGTTTCAGTCGCAGCAACTTCAAATGCTTTTGCAATATCTGCTTTTTCATCTGGGAATTCAATAAATTTATTTCTAGCAAATGTTTTTAAACCGCTAAAACTAAAATCGAGGCCCGGCCTATCTGTCATTGGCCTAGGAAAGATGAACCTATCTTTAGTTCCTTGAGTTGCTAGTTTTGCTAGAGCAGGACCACCAGGATATCCTAGTCCAAGTATTTTTGCAGTTTTATCAAAAGCCTCACCAACTGCATCATCTAACGATTCACCAAGAATTTTATACTCGCCTATTCTAGCGACTTCAACAAGTAAAGTATGCCCGCCCGAAACCAAAAGCGCTACAAATGGAAACTTTGGTTTATCCAATTCCAATAAAGGTGCCAAAAGATGGCCCTCCATATGATGCACGCCTAATGCTGGAATCCCTAGACCCCATGCTAGACTTTGAGCAATCGAGCCGCCAACCAGCAACGCACCCGATAATCCCGGTCCCGCAGTGTATGCAATACCTGTAAGGTCTTTTAATTGAATGTAACTATCGCTAAGGGCTTCCTTAATCAAAGGCAGAGCTCTTTGAATATGGTCTCTCGAGGCTAATTCTGGAACCACTCCTCCATATTCGGCATGCAAGTCAACTTGCGAAAAAAGCTTGTGTGAAATAAGGCCTTTTTTACTGCTATAAATTCCTATTCCTGTTTCATCACAAGAGGATTCAATCCCCAAGGTAATTAAATTCTTGTTAGCCACCCGCCGTCTCACCTAAATAAACCTTTTTCACTTCTTCGTTTGCTAAGATAGAGTCCTTCCCACCTTGCGCAATTATCTCTCCAGCACTTAAAACATAAGAGTGATCGCAGGTATCGAGCATTTCCCTGTAATTATGATCCGTAATCAGGATGCCAATTCCTTTGTCTCTTAGCTGATAAATAATTTCTTGTATATCGCCAACAGATATTGGATCTATTCCAGCAAAAGGCTCATCAAGCAAAATAAACTTTGGATCCATCGCTAATGCTCTAGCAATCTCTACTCTTCTGCGCTCGCCGCCGGACAAAGTAATGCCTTTAATGTGCCGAACATGCTCAACCTTGAAATCAGACAAAAGCCCCTCTAATCGACGCTTCCTATCCTTTGGTAAGATTGATTTATTCATTTCAAGAACTGCCATAATGTTATCTTGAACGCTTAATTTTCGAAAAATTGACGGCTCCTGTGGGAGATAACCAAGTCCAAGATTAGCCCTCTTATGGATAGGCATATGGCCTATACTTTTATTATCAAGAATAACCTCGCCTTTACTAGACCTAACTAATCCACATGCAATATAGAAGCATGTAGTTTTACCTGCACCATTAGGGCCCAAAAGACCAACAATTTCTCCACCTCTAACCGAAAATGAGACGTCGTTAACTACCACCCGTCTTGCGTATTTTTTGTAAAGATTTTTTACTTCTAATTTATGTTCTGACATTCTATTTCAGTGCATTAATACTGTTAGCTATCTTACCCTAAATGTATTCTATATTCTTAGAGCTATAGAGCTCCCTGGTTCCATTTTTTGTTAAAACTTTTAATGCGCCTTGGTCGCTTATTCCTTGGACCTCTCCCTCAAAAGATCTGCCTAATTCTATGGATTTTAGCTTTGCGCCTTTAAGCATGTCGTATTGATCCCATTGCAGCAGCAAGTCCGACAAACCATTTAGTTTAAAGTGAGATGACATGGACAAGATGCTATTAATAATTGATGCCGTCAGTTCATGAATACCTGGAATTTTCTTACAAATTTTTGATAGATCAATCCAAGGATTATCGCAATTCATTTCTTGGTCTAGATGATAGTTAACCCCGACCCCAATAATGACAGATTGAGAGCCTTCCTGGATATTGTTTTCCAGCAAAATACCTGCTAACTTGGCTTCTCTAAAATAAATATCATTAGGCCATTTAATTTTAAATCCATCAACCTTGCATTCCTTCTCTAAAGCTTTAATAATTGCCAAACCAACCACTAAACTTAGGCCGCTTAAATTAGTGTCACTTTGAAATTTTTGGCGAATTGAGAGAAGAATGCTGCCATCTTTCTGAGACAGCCATTCTCTTCCATGCTGACCCTTTCCATGAGTTTGCTCTCTCGTAACACAGATCTGGGTTATAGGGGAATACGGCAAACTACTTAAGTAAGAGCTAGTGCTCTCTAGAGAATCAAAAAAATGACACTCTACATCGCCATCTATCAGTCTCTTTAGAGAAGAATAATGATCCATGTGAATATGAAAACAATTAAAGAGATTGAAACCGCTGCTGACGCAACATCCTTTGCAAAGCCTGACAAATCATGATGCTCTAGACCCACCCTGTCAACCACAGCCTCGATTGCTGAGTTTAGCATTTCAACAATCAAAACTAAGAATATAGGCGTAATAAGTAGTACTTTTTCAACTGGAGATTCTCCAAGCCAGTAGCCAAGAGGCGTCAATACTATTGCTAGCCATACTTCAAGTCTAAAAGCATACTCAGACTGGTAACACGCCTTGAAACCTTTTGCGGAATAGATTGAGGCAGACCACAGTTTTTTAATGCCCGTAGGCTTATTATTTTCTTTCATAAAGTTCGTATTATCCAGATTAGTCTCATTTAGATAGTTACAATAGTTTGTTAAAATATTAATATCGATTTTACAATAAAAAAAATTAGCGGTTGCTTATGAAAATTGCACTTGGTGTTGAATATTTAGGTACAGATTTTCATGGCTGGCAAATTCAGAAATCTGGCCTTAGAACAGTCCAGGGAGTTGTTGAGCCTGCCTTATCTAAGATAGCAAATCACCCTGTAAGGGTATTTTGTAGTGGCAGAACAGATTCAGGCGTCCACGCTCAAGAGCAAGTTATTCACTTTGAAACTGAAACGACTAGGACCGATGGAGCATGGCTATTGGGTGGCAACGCAAACCTGCCAAGTGATGTAAATTTTAAATGGGCTAAGAAAGTTGGTGATAACTTTCATGCAAGATTTAATGCGCATGCTAGATCTTATGAGTACAAAATTCACAACCACCCAGTAAGGTCCTCACTAAAAGCTGGCTATTGCCTTTGGGAACCAAGGTCTCTTAATATTGATGAAATGAGAAAAGCAGCAGCTTTTTTAGTCGGTGAATTCGACTTTTCATGCTTTAGAGGCAGCATGTGTCAAGCAAAATCACCCATTAAGACTATTGAATATCTTCAAATTGATAAAATAGATGACGAACTTATTATTAAAGTTAAGGCAAATGCTTTTCTACACCACATGGTTCGCAACATAGTAGGAACACTTTTAAAAATTGGTAGGGGAGAGGAAAGAGCTGAATGGATGCTATCAGTATTAGACAGCAAAGACCGTAAAGAAGCAGGCCCAACGGCTGAACCGCAAGGCCTCTACTTTATAAAGGCTCACTATCAAACGCTATAATTAATTTGAAGCAACGGCATCATTAAGATCTTCAGCTTGCGTCTGGTTGTCCTCATTTTCACTATTTTCTAGTTCTTGCCAAACATATTTTAAGGCGTCCGCTCTTAAGTCAAAAAATCTATTGTCGCCAAATCGCTTTTTAAATCCAGAGCGAAATAACTCGGCCTCCAATCTTTCAGTTCTAGCAAAAAGAATTTCAATTCCAGAATTTGAACATGTCTCAACCAAACTAGATAAAACTTGCTCACCACTCGCATCAACCTGAACAATTGAAGCAACATCAACAATAATGTATTTTAAATCTTCATTATTTTTAGCAATTAATTCGAGCAACTTAGTTTCAAAATATGCCGCATTAGCAAAATAAAGTGACCCACTCCATTTTGCTACTTTAACGGACTTACTAACTTCATTTGAGTCATCTGCAAACCTTGAGGCGATAATCGATCCATGCTCAACCGATAATTCAGAAAATTTTGGTTCCATAGTTCGATATAGAAAAAGCCCTAGAGACAAAATTACCCCAAAAGCGATGCCGTTTTCTAAATGCGGCGCAAAAACCAGTGTCATGATAAAGGTTAATAGGCCAACCAGTCCATCGTGCTTTTCAACTTTCCATGCGTGCTTGAGAGGCGCAAAATGAATTAAATTGGCAACTGACATTAAAATAATGGCTGCAAGAGTAGCGAGTGGAAGATGGTAAAGCAAAGGAGTCAGCCAAAGAATCGTTACGCCAACAATAACCGCCGTGACGACAGAGGAAAAACCAGTAACTGCGCCTGCAGCTAAGTTAACTGCTGAACGCGAAAAAGAACCCGAGATTGGATAACCCTGGAAGAAGCTTGAAGTAATATTTGATAGCCCCTGGCCAATTAACTCTTGATTTATGTCCAAGCGCTGTTTCGTAGAGGCTGCCATTGACTTAGCAACCGATATTGCCTCCATAAAGCCAATTAATGAGATTGTAATTGCATAGACAAACAAGGTCCCTATAGCTTTAAAGTCAAAGTGTGGTATCTTAAAACTAAACAAGCCATTAATGTTTATTGAATTTACAATGGCGCCTCCCATCGATTGATAGTCAATCAAGAATGATGCTGCAGTTGAGAGGAAAGCTACTGTAAGAATCGCAGGCAATCTAGGAAAAAAACGCTGCAATATTGCAATGCCAATTAACCCCGTTATTGCCATAGCTAATGTTGGCAAGTGGGTGTAAAAAATTGCTGCTTCGAATAGCCTGGCTATAGTCTCATAACTCTGGTCTGCGTTACAAATTGTATGCAGCGCTCCAGCATTTGCACTCTCAACTCCCCCAGGAATAGATAAGGTTTGGCATGCACTTTCCCAATCCGTATCATTTGAACTGATAACCCTTATACCAAAAACCTTGGGAAGCTGGGATGCTCCAATAATAATTGCAGCTGCACTTGTAAATCCAGTTACTACGGGATGTGACAAAAAATTAATTACAAAACCTAGTCTAAATATCCCTAATAAAAACTGAAATAATCCAACAATGAGCGCCAACAATGCGGCATAAACTGCATAGCTCGATGGGTCAGTAACTATTTCACCAAGAGCGGCGGCAGTTAATAAGGATACAACGGCGACTGGGCCTGTAGAGAGCTGTCTGGATGACCCCATCACAGCGCCAACTAAGACGGGAAGAAATGCAGCATAAAGACCATACTGGGGTCCTAATCCAGCTAACTGCGCGTACGCCATTGATTGAGGAACTATTACGAAACCAACAGTAAGCCCAGCTAAAATATCCGCTTTTAAGGTTTTTGGATTGCTTAAATCTTTAATCCATAACAAAAATGGAAAGAGTTTTGTTATCCAGCTCATGAGATATGTTTCTGAAGTTTAATATTTAAATCTTAAGTCTACCTCACTAAAACAGTAAGATAAAAGATTTTTAATTAAACTTGTGCAAATTACAATATATTAAAAATCTTCGTCCCAATCTACAATAATTTCCTTAGTTTCCACATTAGTAGCGATTAAAAATGGCTCAATATAAGGAATCCAATATTCTTTTTTTCCTTTGGTGACTAAAACATTGTTTGCACCTGTCTCGACAAAGTAATCAACTACACCTAACTTTTCATTGTGCTGGTTAATTACATCGAAACCAACCATTTCATACCAATAATACTTACCAGAATCAAGTTTAGGAAGCTGTTCTTTATCGATATAGATATCTTTACCAATAAATATCTGGGACTGCTCTCGATTATCGACATCTTTTATATGAGCAACAATAGTTTTGGACTGTTCACGGCCATTCGTTACTTCAATCTTTTCATATACCCCATCACTCAAGAAGTACCATGGCTCGTAGCTTAGAATGTTTTTTCTGGGCTCAGTATAGGATAAGAGTTTGACCCACCCCTGTAACCCAAAAAAGCCATTAATCTTTCCGACTAATAGCTTTTTATCGTCTAAATGAGGCGCTTTTGACACCAAATTATTTTTCTGCAGGCTTCTCTTCAGCTACTGGAGCTTCTGCTGCGGCTTCTTCTACTGGAGCTTCTGCTGCGGCTTCTTCTACTGGAGCTTCTGCTGCGGCTTCTTCTACTGGAGCTTCTGCTGCGGCTTCTTCTACTGGAGCTTCTGCTGC
>Ga0307995_1000071_pt1 | contig 67458 bp, 62 predicted proteins | sample EllFjometagen262_FD_203132 | JGI IMG/M metagenome (GOLD analysis project Ga0307995, IMG submission 203132) | Marine microbial communities from Ellis Fjord, Antarctic Ocean - #262 | ecosystem: Environmental > Aquatic > Marine > Unclassified | place: Southern Ocean | collected 2014-11-02 | reverse complement strand
CGAGAATTCTTCACTGGGATCAAAGCCCCAGAACTCTTTGCGTACACGTTCATGCATGTGTTCAGCGAAGGCTTCAGCGAGGCGATCGGCAAGTGCCTTCACCATGATCGCTGTGTAGTCGTCGTTCCCCGCTTGGTACGTGGCTGCGAGTTCATCGGCACCAATACCCGTAGTAACGGCGAAGCCGCCTATGTAATCCGTGCCGATGTCAGCTGTATCCGGAGCAATGAAGTCGGCCAAACAGAGATTGGCAAGCTCGGCTTCTTTGGGTATCTGTTGGCGCAAGAAATGCAGTTTATTAAGGGGGGTGCCGGACTCATCTGTAGCATACAGTTGAACGTCGTTATTCCCAGTCTTGTTGGCTGGCCAGAACCCAATGACGGCCTTTGCAGTCAGTAGTTTCTCATCGACTATTTTCTTCAAGAGCGCCTGAGCGTCAGCAAACAAATCGGTGGCAGCTTCGCCAACTTTCTCGTCGCTCAGGATGGCTGGGTATTTCCCGGCGAGACTCCAGGTAATAAAGAATGGCGTCCAATCAATATAGTCGACGAGATCCTCGAGGGAGTAGTCAGTGAATACCTTAGTGCCTAGGAAGGCGGGTTTGGCGGCTTTATAATCGTCCCAATCAAGAGTGAGCGAATTGGCATTAGCTTTCTTATAAGGGAGCAATTTGAGTTTGGTCGACCTGTTTGCCACACGCTCGCGAATAACATCATATTCGCTGCGGATTTTGCTCGCATACTCGGGCTTGTTTTTGTCATTGAGTAGGGTGCTAACAACGGACACGCTTCTAGAGGCGTCAGGCACATAGATCGTGCTGTCGTTATGATAATGCTGTTCAATCTTGACGGCTGTATGCGCCTTGGACGTTGTGGCACCGCCGATCAATAGTGGAATATTGAAATCGAGCCGCTGCATCTCACCCGCGACGTGCACCATCTCGTCTAGCGATGGAGTGATAAGTCCGCTAAGTCCAATTACATCAACGTTCTCGTCCTTTGCTACCTGAAGAATTTTCTCGCAGGGGACCATGACTCCTAGGTCTATCACATCGTAGTTATTACAGCCGAGTACAACTCCGACAATATTTTTCCCGATGTCGTGTACGTCTCCTTTAACGGTGGCCATCAAGATCTTGCCCTTGCTCTGAATTACGCCACCTTTTTCCGCCTCGATATAGGGGAGTAGGTAGGCAACGGCCTGCTTCATGACGCGTGCGCTCTTAACGACTTGCGGGAGAAACATCTTGCCGCTACCGAAAAGGTCGCCGACCTCGTCCATGCCTTTCATTAGAGGTCCTTCAATAACCTCTATCGGCCTGTCAGCTTTCTGCCGAGCTTCTTCGGTGTCCTCGATGATGAATTTTGTAATGCCTTTCACAAGAGCATAGGCCAGGCGTTTTTCGACATCGGCATCGCGCCAGGCAATATCTGCCGCCGTTTTCTTTTGCGATCCTCCGGAGTAGTTAGCCGCCACTTCCATGAGGTTTTCTGTGCCGTCAGCATGCTTGTTGAGGATGACGTCTTCTACTGCTTTCTTTAGATCGTCCGGGATATCGTCGTAGACAGTTAATTGCCCAGCATTGACGATGCCCATTGTTAGGCCGGCCTTAATCGCGTGATAGAGAAAGACAGAGTGAATCGCTTCGCGAACGGTATTGTTGCCCCTAAATGAGAACGAGACATTACTCACGCCACCAGAGATCAATGCGCCCGGTAGGTTTTTCTTGATATAACGGCAAGCCTCGATGAAGTCCACAGCATAATTGTTATGTTCTTCGATGCCGGTAGCTACGGCAAATATATTGGGGTCAAATATGATATCTTCAGCGGGAAAGCCGATTTTCTGTGTTAGCAGGTCGTAGCTGCGCTTGCAGATTGCGTTCTTCTTCTCCAACGAATCTGCCTGACCTTTTTCGTCGAACGCCATAACGATAACCGCCGCACCATATTTTAGGCAGAGCTTGGCCTTCGCGAGAAAATCTTCCTCGCCTTCTTTTAAGCTGATCGAGTTTACGATGGACTTTCCTTGCACGCACTTCAGTCCAGTCTCGATGATTTCCCACTTGGATGAATCGATCATAATCGGCACGCGGCAGATGTCTGGCTCAGAGGCAATGAGCTTCAGGAATTTCTGCATCGCCATCTCAGAATCGAGCATGCCTTCGTCCATGTTGATATCGATTATCTGTGCACCAGACTCGACCTGCTGCAAGGCGACCTCGAGTGCTTCGTCATAGTTCTCATCGATAATCAGTCGGGAGAATTTTGCCGAACCGGTTATGTTGGTGCGCTCGCCTACATTAACGAACAAGGATGCTGCATCGATATTGAAGGCTTCTAAGCCAGCAAGGCGGCATGCAGGCTTAAGCTGAGGAATCGTACGGGGAGTGACTCCTTCTACTGCGTTACAGATGGCCGTGATGTGTTCCGGAGTAGTACCGCAGCAGCCACCGACCACATTGACGAAACCTCTTTCGGCAAAATCGGTAATGATGGCTGCCATTTCGTTTGGGGACTGATCGTATTCGCCAAACTCATTTGGCAGACCAGCGTTCGGGTGTGTGGCAACGTAGCAATTCACTATCGCTGCTGTCTCCTCAATGTGTGGGCGCAACTGTTCAGCGCCCAATGCGCAATTGAAGCCAATAGATAGAGGCTGTGCATGGGCAACCGAGTTACAGAAGGCGGCGACGGTCTGGCCTGAAAGAGTGCGGCCGCTCGCGTCGGTAATCGTGCCCGATATCATTATAGGAAGAGACTGGCCCTTGGCCTCGAAGCATTCGCTGATAGCAAAGATTGCAGCCTTCGCGTTCAGTGTATCGAAAGCCGTCTCGATCATTATTATATCGGCGCCACCTTCTATGAGTGCATTGGTCGAGTTGGTGTAGTCGGCGACTAACTCATCGAAGCTGATGTTTCTGAAGCCGGGGTCGCTGACCTTGGGCGAGAGCGAGGCTGTCTTGCTCGTTGGTCCTAACACGCCGGCAACGAACCTAGGCTTATCCGGTGTCGTCGCTGTTATCTCATCACATGCCGCTCTGGCGAGCTTGGCTGCTTCTAGATTGAGCTCATAGGCCAGATCTTCCATGTGATAGTCAGCTTGAGAGCTGCGCGTCGAATTGAAGGTATTGGTTTCTACTATATCTGCGCCCGCGAGTAGATAGGCGAGGTGAATCTGCTTGATTATTTCGGGCTGAGTCAGTGAGAGCAGGTCGTTGTTGCCTCCCAGCTCATGGGGGAAATCTGCAAAGCGGTCGCTGCGAAAATCAGCATCTGACAGTTTGTGTGACTGAATCATGGTTCCCATAGCGCCATCGAGCACCAAAATGCGCTGTTGGAGTAGGCTGCGGAGAAGTGTTTCTGATTCGCTGATTTTCATGTTGTTGGGCTCAATTTGCTGTTTACTGACCGATATAAGATCGCTGCTCGAAAAAGCCGCTAAGTCTAGCAAATATGGAGGCTCACGGCATTGTGAAAATAACCAAGTATTTCACTCAGGTATTCTAATTTATAGTTGATTGGAGTATTATTCACGCTGGCTTAAACACTAGCGCGAGAAAGACATATGGTTACCATCACTGAATCTGCACAAGAATACCTTACTGAGTTGCTCAAGAAGCAAGATTGCGAGGGTATATCAGTGCGAATTTTCATTCTGGATGCAGGCACACCGAAAGCCGAAACCTGCATCTCGTTTTGTCGGCCTGGAGAAGAAAAAGAAGACGACGAAGTGAAGCAATATGAGAACTTCAAGACATTCATAGAGCTGGTAAGCATACCTTTCCTAGAAGAGGCTGTAGTGGACTTCGCTAAGGACTCCATGGGTGGTCAGCTCACTATTAAGGCACCGAACTCCCGTTTGCCTAAGATCTCCGACGATAGCCCAATCGAAGACCGGGTTAATTATATCCTGTACAACGAGGTCAATCCTGGATTGGCCGCTCATGGCGGCAATGTGTCTCTCGAAGAAATCTTTGAAGAGAATGTTGCTGTTCTTCGCTTCGGTGGGGGCTGTCAGGGTTGCGGCATGGTCGATGTAACGCTTAAAAATGGCGTAGAGAAGACCTTGCTAGAACAGGTCCCGCAGTTGAAGGAAGTGCGGGACGTTACAGATCACACTGTCAAAGAGAACGCTTACTACTAGTAGGCTCAAGCTTGGAGTAAGCCGGGTAAATCGAGAGCTAGTTTGGGTAGTGATTACGCAGAGCCGAGTAGAGTTTGTCTTTGTACTCGGCATCACTTGGGTCAAGCTCAGCCATTACCTCTACTAAATACTCATTGTCTTCACGACCATTCCACATCTTCTGATAGCTGCCATCCTGATAGCCATGATCCTGGCGAAAGAAATTAAGCACGTTTTTACCGACATATTGGCAGTACAACTCAGTCCAATCCATCTCGCAATTGCTCATTATCGCGGCAAATACCGACAGCTCGATCCTTCGAGCAGCAGAGATTCCTATAAGCAGCTCAATCTGGGCTAGCAGTTCCATCGAGTTTAAGCTGTACGATTTGCCATCGAAATCGACCTGCTGAGTCCCCTCGATGGTCTCGAGCTGTTTGGTCAGCTTAAGTAATGCCGCAGTCTCACTACCTTCCTCGTTAAGCAAGATCTCCGAGAGGAGGAAATGCCAGATATCTATCAGTTCCATCTGCAGCTGAGGAAGATCCTTCTCCTGTTTTTTCCACCATTTCCAGCCATGATGTTCGATTGCTTCAGCGGCCTCAATAACTACGGCGCGCATATAAGGGTAACGAGCGGCCACCCAATTTGGGTTTACCTTCGCATTCATAGCTGCCTGAAGTGACAGCATGGTTCTAGCCTGGAGATCTGACAGCATGGGAGCGGATTCTTGAGTTAATAGGGGCGGGTGTTAGGTTTGTTCGAAGGTATCAGCAATCAGTACCCTCACTATCTTTAATGTTTTGGTTTTTGGCTAATTCTGGCCGACGGACTGGAGTTTTGACTGTTTTGCCAGTGTGCTGAGCATTTCCTTGCGACTGCTAAGCATATCCTTATAGGATTTCCTAGCGGCGAGCACCTCGGAATTCTCCTTGTCTGAAGAATCGAGCTCGGTGAGCCAAGCTTCTAAAACCTGAATTTCACTATTGAGTTGAGCGGTGCCTTCTTCGATCAATTTTTGATCAATGCTTACACCAGCATCACCAACCTGCTTTTGACGCTTATCGTTCATGGTTGGTTTCCTAGTATCCCCAACGGCCTCTGTTAAAGAGGCTTATTCTTATCGGCACCCTGATTGCATCGGCCGATTTAATCAGGTCTGTACGTCTGCGCTGTTTTTACAGCCTTTTGGAGAGAACAGAACCTTATGTGAGGATGGCATAGTCCAATTTTAGGGTCAAGATACCTAGGATTGATGGAGTCATCTGTTCCAGCCCTGTGCTTAATGGAGGGGCGGTAAAAGGCTCAGTATTTTGCCAAATAGGGCCGTTGGCGCCAAGTAAACTGAGAAAGCTGCTCATTTTTTGCGAAGTAAGCATAAATAATCCGAATATTGTGGCTTAGCTCTTGACTGGGCAGGCCAAGCTTCTTAGAATCCCCCGCTGCTTGAGAGAGCAGCTATGTAAAGTCTTAAGTCCCCTTCGTCTAGTGGCCTAGGACACCGGGTTTTCATCCCGGCAACAGGGGTTCGAAACCCCTAGGGGACGCCATATAAAAGAGCCCGGCTAACGCCGGGCTTTTCTATTTCTAGAGTATCTGTTTCTGCGTCTACTTTTCCTGCTTGTGCCGCGGCTACTGAGTTGCCAATCGTATTAACAATCGACATACTCCTGCTGGCATCAGCGCATGCCGCAAACACAACACTTGAAGACTACTTGTAATGACCATAGCAATCTCTATTCAAAACCTGGCTAAAACCTACGCAAACGGTTTCGAGGCGCTTAAGGGTATTTCTCTCGAAGTTCAAGAGGGTGACTTTTTCGCATTGCTTGGACCCAACGGTGCGGGCAAATCAACCACGATTGGGGTGATCTCAACGCTGGTCAACAAGACATCGGGCTCTGTAGAGGTGTTTGGCAAGAATGTTGACACCCATGTCTACAAGACGAAACTAGATTTCGGCGTCGTTCCGCAGGAAGTGAATTTCAGTCTATTCGAGAAAGTCCGCGACATCGTCATGACACAGGCGGGTTACTACGGTTTGCCGCGAAAGCTCGCAGCAGAGCGCTGTGAGAAGTATTTGCGGAAGTTAGGCTTATGGGAGAAGCGCGATGAGCGCTCCAGAACTCTCTCCGGCGGTATGAAGAGGCGGCTGATGATTGCTAGAGCCCTCGTCCATGAGCCAAGATTGCTGATACTTGATGAGCCTACAGCAGGTGTCGACATAGAATTGCGCCGCTCGATGTGGGAATTTCTAACTGAGATAAACAATAACGGCACCACGATTATATTGACGACGCACTATCTAGAAGAGGCGGAGCAGCTCTGCCGCAATATCGCCATCATTGATGAAGGCAAGATAGTTGAGAACACCAGCATGCGCAAGCTGCTGAATGAGCTCGATTCTCAGGTCTATATTCTGGAAACAACTTCGCAGGTTCCGTCAGGCTTTGACCTGAAATTGGAGAATGCGAGTCTCGAAATCGTCGATGAGCATTGCATCGAGGTAACGGTATCCGGTGGTCTTAGTATCAACGAGGTGTTCGCCGTATTTAGTAAGGCTGAAATAAAAATAGATAGCATGAGAAACAAGACGAATAGGCTTGAGCAGTTGTTCTTGTCCAAGCTCGAAGGCAACGACTAGGAAAATCACTGTGTTCTCGAATCATAAATACATAGCTTTTGAAACAATAGTCAGAAGAGAGATCCGCCGATTCGCTCGCATCTGGCTGCAGACTCTCGTGCCGCCCGCGATTACAATAGGGCTCTACTTTGTGATCTTTGGTAATTTGGTAGGTAGACGCATTGGTGAGATGGGCGGGTTCCAGTACATGGAGTTTATCGTGCCTGGCCTGATCATGATGGCGGTAATACAGAACTCGTATTCTAACGTCGTCTCTTCCTTCTTTAGTCACAAATTTCAACATAGCATAGAAGAATTGTTAGTATCTCCAGTGCCGAATTACATTATCCTCTCTGGCTTTATCGTTGGAGGGATGGCGCGAGGATTGGCTGTAGGAACAATCGTAACCTTTATCTCTCTGTTCTTTGCTGATCTTGAAATTCAGAATCTGTTTATCACTATCACCGTCGTGCTCCTAACATCTATTGTTTTTTCGCTTGCCGGTTTTATCAACGCGCTATTTGCCAATAGCTTCGATGACATTTCCATTATTCCTACCTTTGTACTAACGCCGCTTATCTATTTGGGCGGGGTGTTCTATTCGGTAGAATTGCTGCCTCCTTTTTGGAAATTTGTCTCGGCTCTTAATCCGATATTCTACATGGTCAACACATTCAGATATGGAATTCTGGGGACTTCGGATGTTAATGTCACTTGGGCGTTCTTCATACTTTGCGTCTTCATAGTGATATTGTTTGCTTCCTGTATCTTGTTACTACGCAAGGGAACTGGCCTAAGAACCTAGTAGCCCCGAAATATTATGACGGACAATCCTCTCGGCAGTCAGACTGAACACCCCCAAAAGTACCAGCCTGATGTGCTGTATCCGATACCGCGTTGGGCTAGTCGCTCGCTGCTAGATATCGATAAAAAAACCCGCATGTTTGGCCTCGATCATTGGCAGGCCTATGAGCTGTCCTGGCTGAACAGTTCAGGCAAGCCGCAGGTCGCGATAGGCGAATTCTATTTCAATTCCGAATCGGAAAACATCGTCGAATCGAAGTCGTTGAAACTCTATCTCACCTCACTGAATCAAGAACGCTACAAAAACCGGGAGACAGTTAGGTCTCTTATTGAGCAAGATCTTTCATCGGTTAGTCGCTCTGAAGTAAAGGTAGTGATACATCCGCTAGACGAAATAGAGGGTGGGGCATCTGGCGCAAGGGCGGGGAGGTGTATAGATCACATCGATGTCGAACTTGGCGCACAGCAGCCGGATGTTGAATTGCTGAATATTGCCGATGCTGATGCCGACGACGAAGTTCTCTATTCGGATCTGTTTAGATCGAACTGCCCAGTGACTGGTCAGCCAGATTGGGCAAGTATAGAGATACGCTACACTGGTATAAAGATCAGCGAATCGAATTTGCTGCAGTATTTAATTTCCTTCCGAGAGCATCAGGGCTATCACGAGGAGTGTGCCGAACGCATTTTCCGCGACATCATGCTCAAATGTAGGCCTAGCGAACTTAGAGTGGGAATGAATTTCCTCCGCCGTGGCGGTCTGGATATCAATGTATACCGCAGTACAGCGCCAGTAACCTCTGACTCAGTGAACACTCGACTCATTAGGCAATAGAGTGCGAGCTTGAATTCAAACAAGCGGTGAGCTAAGGTTACGCCGCTTTCGCAGCAGGCAAAGTGCGAACAAGTTTATGGTGAGGTGTCCGAGTGGCCGAAGGAGCACGCCTGGAAAGTGTGTAAGTCGTAAGGCTTCGAGGGTTCGAATCCCTCCCTCACCGCCAATAAATAAAAAACCCGACTTCAGTCGGGTAAGAACTCTCCGGCACGACAGGAGCGCAGGCCGCCCCGCAGGGGTCCTGAATTTGGCTAAGCCAAATCCATAGTCAAAGGAGCGCAGCTCCGCAGACAGCCAAAGGCTGCTTGCAGGGCGAGATAATTAGCTAAGCTAGTTATCGAATCAATCCCTCCCGGCCCATCAGCCCACTCCAGAACAATCGCCGTCCCTCTACGGCTGATCATACTCATCACCCATTTCCACCATATAACAACCATACCAGCAGTACCCATCCAACATCCCCTGCGGTAGTATCCCCAAAGCAAATAATTCAATCACCCCGGGGGCAGTATGCTCAAAAGAACATCTCTGAAGGTCCTGATATTTTCGCTTTTTGCCTTAGCCACAATGGCGACCCAGGCTGCCGACTGGCCCAGTTACGGCGGCGACAACGGCTCCCAAAAATACTCTCCACTTGATCAGATTGACGGAAGCAATGTCAGCACCCTAACGACGGCATGGAGCTGGAATAGTGTCGACAACGCGACCGTCGCAGACAATATACGCGAGGAAAACTTCCGCGCGATGCCGGCCGGATTCAAAGCCACCCCGATAGTGATAGATGGCGTAATGTATATCCCAACGTCTTTTGGTCGAGTAGTTGCTTTGGATGCGCGAAGCGGCGAAGAGAAGTGGGTGTTCGATACCAATGCATGGCAGTCAGGCCGCCCCGCAAACCTAGGTTATAACTCTCGAGGTGTTGCCTATTGGGAGAAGGGAGACAAGAAGCGAATTTTCTTCGCCACCAATGATTCGAACCTCTGGTCGCTCAACCTCGAAACCGGTGAGCCTGATGGCAGTTTCGGTGATGGCGGCAAAGTTGACCTGGCCGAAGGCTTGGGTCGTGAGATAGATAGAAGGCAATACGGCGTTGTTTCTCCGCCACTGGTCACGAACAACACGGTGATAGTAAATTCCATCATAAACGATGTTCCTAGTACGAAGGAAATGCCACCGGGACACGTGCGCGGCTTTAATCCTGATACGGGTGAGATCGAATGGGTTTTTCACACCATTCCTCAGGCTGGAGAGTTCGGCAACGACACCTGGGAAGATGATTCCTGGGAGTATACGGGCAACACAAATTCTTGGACTATAATGAGCGCAGATGACGAATTAGACATCGCCTATATTCCCATCGGCACACCTACCAACGATTGGTATGGTGGCTTGAGAAAAGGCGATAACTTATTTGCCGAGAGTCTCGTAGCTGTTAAGGCGTCGACGGGAGAGCGCCTCTGGCATTTCCAGATGGTGCATCATGGTGTCTGGGACTATGACCTTCCTGCAGCACCTACCCTAGTCGACATCACTGTAGATGGGCGTGCTATCAAGGCCGTTGCGCAGATATCTAAGCAGGGTTTTACTTATGTTTTCGATAGGGTAACAGGCGAGCCTGTCTGGCCTATCGAGGAGCGAGCCGTACCGCAGAGCACGGTGTCGGGCGAGACACTGTCTCCAACTCAACCCTATCCAACGAAGCCAGCAGCGTTTGCAGTGCAAGGCATTACCGACGAAACCTTAATCGACTTCACTCCTGAGCTGCGCCGAGAGGCATTGCAGATAATAGAAGGGTTCGACTACGGCCCACTTTTTACCCCGCCTTCTCTGCGCGGCACTATCAATATGCCAGGATGGGGTGGAGGCGGCTGGTGGACAGGGGCCTCATTCGATCCAGAGACGGGAATGTTCTACGTGCCGTCGGCAACTATCCCCATCGTCGTGCAGTTAGTCGAGGCAGATGTTGATGAGTCAAATCTGCTCTATGCCAGAGGCGGAGCAAGCAATGTGGGAGGTCCGCAAGGATTGCCCCTGACGAAGCCTCCTTATGGGAGAATCACGGCGATTGACCTCAACACTGGCGAACACGAGTGGATGGTCGCGCATGGAGAGGGCATCAGGCAGAAGATCATCGATATGGGCATCCTGGATCCAGGCCCTGTGGGCGGTCCTAGTAGAACGGGCCCGGTACTGACTAAGACCTTGTTGTTTATTGCGCAATCCGACAATGGTCGGAACCTCTTGCGTGCCTATGACAAAGCTAATGGCGAGGTAGTTCACGAGATCGAATTGCCATTGCCGCCTCAGGCAACACCGATGAGCTATTCGGTAGACGGTAAGCAGTATATTTCCCTCGCCTTGGGTGGCGGGCAAGATTCTCAGGTTCTAACGCTCTCTTTACCATAGCAACTCGCTAATAGGGCAGTGGGGGTAGTCGCGAATCGGATAAGATTTTCTGTTATTCCGGCACTGCTTACGCTGTCGTCTATGGTATTATGCGCTCTGGTAACTCTTGTCGGTCCCCACGCAATGATAAGTTATAAACCCCGCCAGGCCCGGAAGGGAGCAACGGTAGTAGCTGACTCATGTGCCGCGGTGTGGCTGGCAAGGGCTGCCTCTAATCACATTCTCACGAGAGCCGATAATTCTGTCCTAGGTATGTACACCGGCCAGACTATCAACGAAGAAATCTGATGAGCTATCAAGTCCTAGCCCGCAAATGGCGACCCAGTAACTTTTCTCAAGTCGCTGGACAGGCTCATGTTCTCAAATCCCTTATTAATGCTTTGGATAATGAGCGGCTGCATCATGCCTATCTTTTTACCGGCACTCGAGGTGTAGGTAAGACCACGCTCGCTCGCATACTCGCAAAGTGTTTAAACTGCGAGGAGGGTATTCGCTCTGTCCCCTGCGAAAAATGTGATTCTTGCAAGGAGATAAACGAAGGACGATTCATAGACCTCATCGAGATCGACGCGGCGTCACGCACGAAAGTTGAGGAAATGCGTGAGCTGCTAGAAAATGTGCAGTACCTGCCTAGCAGAGGTCGATTCAAGGTGTATCTCATCGATGAGGTACATATGCTTTCTAACCATAGCTTTAACGCCTTGCTCAAGACTCTCGAAGAACCGCCGCCTCATGTGAAGTTCCTATTCGCGACCACGGATCCACAGAAGTTGCCGATTACGGTCCTTTCGAGATGTCTGCAGTTTAATCTGAAGAATTTAAGCCCGCAGTTGATTGCCGAATATCTAGGCTCTGTGTTGGAGAAAGAGGGGATAGAGTTCGAGGAGGAAGCGCTGTGGCAGATTTCCTCGGCTGCCTCCGGAAGCATGCGCGATGCACTTACGCTTGTTGACCAGGCCATCTCCTACTGTGAGGGTAAAGTCGCCGCCGACGGCGTTATCGAGATGCTGGGCGTGCCGCCGCAGAAACAAGTCTATGCACTATTAAAAGGTATGGCGTCGCGGTCGGCCTCAACGATCCTCGAGCTGATTCGTGAGATCGCAGAACAGACCCCAGATTATAGTCATACCCTAGACAGCCTATTATCCACATTGCATCGTGTAGCTATTGCGCAGATCGAGCCGAAGGCTGCGGACAACAGCTATGGCGACATGCCTCAAATACTAGAGTTGGCCTCCTTGATCAGCGCTGAAGATGTGCAGCTGTATTATCAAATGGGGGTAAAGGGCAGGGAAGATCTGCGTCTCTCGGCTGAGGTGCGGACAGCTTTTGAGATGTTGTTGATTCGCATGTTGGTGTTTTCTCCAAGTTATGTCGAACCTACTGACTTGGAACCGGCTAAATTGGAGCCTATTGGTTCGGGTCCTAAAAAAAGTACCGGTCCTTCAACGTCAAATGAATCGGGCGACGCCGCGGGCAGCGCTGGGATAAGCGAAAAAAAAAAGAATAAGCTAGCTGAAGAGCTTGAATTCGCCCAGCCGCATCAGGAGTCTGAGCGACTAAGTGAGGAGCTTATCGAGGCGCCTGCTGATCTCGATACTGAACAATCGATCGATGTCGAAGGTGATAGTGCTGAGGCAGCGGGCGGCAAGGCGATAGATACTCAGCGAGAAGAACGAGAAGACGCTAAAGAAGTAAGTGCAAGCGACAAGCCAGTCAGTGTAGCTTCGATTGGGACGATTACGCTAGATTCATTAAGTCCGGAGAGTTGGTTGCGCCTCTATCCACAACTCGAAATAAGCGGCATTGCAGCGAACGTTCTTGCCAATTCGGACTTTCAAAGAGTAGATTCAAACAGCATTCATTTCGTATTGGACCATTCTCAGAGCGCAGTTTTCAGCGAAGAATTATTGCCGAAAATCTCCCAGGCATTGAGCGGCTATTTTGCTTGCGAGGTTTTAGTGCAAATAGAGATTGGGGACGCGAAGAATGAAACGCCGTCGATGTTGAGCCAGAGACTTAAAAAAGAGAAGCATGTTGCAATGGTCAACGAATTCGAGAGTGATGAGAATGTGCAGGAATTACTGAAGCACTTCTCTGGCACCCTAGAGAAAGAAACTATAGCGCCTCATAAGGATTAGTAACGAGCATGACCGATTTGAACGAAATCATGAAGCAAGCGAAACTAATGCAAGAGAAGTTTCAAAAGGCTCAAGAAGAGCAGCTTAAAACGAGAACGGAAGGTGAGTCTGGTGCCGGCTTGGTCAGCGTCACGATGAACGGGAAGCATGACGTCATCAACGTTAGTCTCGACGATTCGTTGATGAACGAAGACAAAGCCGTGATCGAAGATCTACTCGCGGCCGCTGTAAATGACGCCGTTAGAAAGATCGAAGAGAAGAATAAAGAATCACTAAGCGGCATGGCTGGCGGGATGAACATGCCCGATGGCTTTAAGTTTCCTTTCTAGGAGTAGTTGTGAATTCCAGTCCCCTAATTGATCAGCTTATTGAGGCTTTCCGCTGCCTTCCAGGTGTCGGACCCAAATCGGCACAGCGCATGACCCTGCACTTGCTGGAAAGAAACCGATCGGGCGGGCAGAAGCTTAGCGAATCACTGACCGTTGCTATAAACGAAGTGGGAAACTGCATCCGCTGCCGCACGCTCACAGAAGAAGATACCTGCCGCATTTGTGCAAGCAGGTCCCGGAATCAAAAAATATGCTGCGTAGTGGAATCCCCAGCCGACATTTTCGCAATTGAACAATCTGGCTCGTTCAGGGGAATTTATTTCGTCCTTATGGGGCACCTGTCGCCTATTGACGGCATCGGCCCGGAGCAGCTAGGAATAAGTCAGTTGCTGGACAAAGTGGAAAACAATGATATAGAGGAAATTATTATCGCCTGTAATCCAAACGTTGAGGGCGATGCTACCGCCTATTATATAGCCGAGCAGCTGAAAAACTCCTCGGTGCAGGTTTCCAGAATCGCACACGGTGTTCCCGTGGGAGGCGAGCTGGAATTTGTTGATGGCAGTACACTGACCTACGCCTTCGAAGGGCGCAAGTCCATGGGGCAACCTTGAGCGAAATTCTATCTTGTGACGGCGTACCTATCGAATATGTTAGTGATACCGCTAGACTAAATGCTCTCTGCGTGGAATGGGCTGCCGAGGAATTCCTCGCTGTAGACACGGAGTTCGAGCGAACCAGTACTTTCTATGCGCGTATCGGCTTGCTGCAAATAGCCGATAGTAAGTGCTGCTATCTGGTAGATCCTCTCTCGATTGATGATTGGTCTGGATTCAAGCAGTTACTTAGCACGCCATCAGTCACACTAGTAATGCATTCCTGCAGCGAAGACTTGAGCTTGTTACAAACGTTCTTGGGTTGTTTGCCAGTTTCCCTATTTGATACGCAACTCGCTGCCGCCTTCCTTGGTATTGGATTTAGTATTAGCTATCAAGGCTTGATCGAGCAGTTGCTTGGCGTCGTGGTAGCAAAAGACGAGACGCGCTCGGACTGGATTAAGCGTCCGTTGTCAGATAAGCAAATTCATTATGCCGCCGCTGATGTCCGTTACTTGCTGCAGGTTCGTGAAATCCTCAGCAATCAGATCGAACTTAAAGGCATGGCGGATTGGTTGCGGGCAGAATGTAAGCAACAGCTCGTCATTGCTCGTCGGCTTGAGGAAGAGTCGCAGTGGGAGTCTTACTATACGGGTGTGAGTAATGCCTGGCGCCTTGATAATCAGGGGTTACAAGCCCTGCAGCAGCTTTGTGTTTGGCGCGAGCAGAAAGCGCGGCAGAGAAACAAGCCACGCAGTTGGATCGTGAAGGACAACGATCTCTTGAGTCTGTGTGCTGCCGTTTCCGGTCCTATCAGGTCAGGGGATTTTACCTTGGGCGACGTTAGCGATGCGGAAAGTGTTGATAGCCGTTTCCTGTCGCGTAACGGATCAGAGTTATATCAATTGCTTAGCGACTCATCGAGTAGAAGCGCAGTAGACACAGCTCTGCTAAACAAGCCTCTGAGCGCACCTCTTAGAAATAAACTGAAGCTTAGTAAGCAGGTGGCTAATGCGAAGGCGGAGGAGCTGGGCATGTCTCCTGAGTTGCTAGGCCGCAAGAAATTTCTCGTGGAATTACTCAGAAGTTTCGAAAGAGATGGGAAGTTACAATGGTCGGGCGACTTTGTGGGGTGGCGTCGTGAACTGTTAGAAGTTGAGCTAACCGCGATAATCACTAAGGGCGATTGATGACTGTTGCTGACACTGGATTGCGGCCCAAATTCTGGGAGCTGCCGTTGGACGAGCTAAACTCCAAAGAATGGGAGGGACTCTGTGATGGATGTGGACGTTGCTGTCTGAAGAAATTTGCCGACGAGGACAGTAATGAGGTTAGCTATACGCGGATTGTATGCCGTTACTTCGATGAAAAGACCAGCCTCTGTGGCTGTTATGAGGCCCGAACAGAATTAGTGCCCGATTGTCTCAACGTGCGAGAAATGAATCTTCAGACGAGTACCTGGATGCCTGATACATGCGCCTATAAACTTCGCTTCAATGGCGAGAAGCTGTTTGATTGGCATCCACTGCTGGCTGGCTCACGCAAAAAAATGGCAGCGGCAGGAATATTGCTCGAGGATAGGGTGATCTCTGAGGAGTATGTGCACCCCGATGGTTTTGAAGAGCATCTTATTCGATGGGTTAAGGCGTAATGGATGCGATCGGTAATTACTGGTTCTTTTGGACCCTGTATCTAGGCGCGGCGGTAATTTTCACCGGCATCTTTTGGAGAGTAACTCGATTCGAGCGGGCGGTTTGGGCTTCCTATAGCGCCCGTGCAGTTGCGATAGCCGTGATTTTTACTCCCTGGTACAGCAATTCGCAGGAAAGCGTAATGGCGCCAGCTCTTATGGTGGCAGCCCTCGATGCTATCACTGGAGGCTTTGAGGCTGCTTTCAGGAGTTTCGTGCCTCTTGTTTTGGCGGTGCTGTTTGGCTTGCTGCTTGCTGGGGTAATGTCTTTCGTTAAGAAGAGAAAAGACAAAAAAGACTTAAATAACAAAGAGATGAAGAGAACCCCTGAAATAATAAAGTAATTGCCTGAAACGAATAACTTCCCCCCGCGCGAATTTTCTGTTTGAATTTGCCTCCCAGCCCCAATGGTTCGTAATTTACTAATTTAAAACAACAGCGTAGCAAGCAGAGGTTTGTCATGACTGGTCATTTTGTTTCCCTGGTTTTTATCATGCTCGTTGTCGGTGCCGGCGTTATCAACTACTTTACCCTCGGTGATAAGCAGTCTGTCGAAAACGGATTGCTCTGGCGCTGCATCATGTTGGGCGTGCTGATGACGTTCCTAGTGCCTTTCATCCTCTCTGTATTGGGAAGTACGTTGATCGTAGGCAGTGAGGGCAATCCAGCAAACTTCCTGAACTACGTCGCTATATGTCTGGCCGTAGCCATCGTACCTAGATTCTTTCTGGTCAACGTGTCGAGCCCCGAGCTACCAGCAACAAGGTCGATATGCTGCAGTATCAGTTAAAACAACTACAAGAAGAGTTGCTTCCACTCATTGATACAGAGAAGGAAGATGACAGACTGACTGACGTAGCAGTAGCGAATGAAGCGGATACGACATCGTCTAAGGTACTAAAGACCTTGGGATGCGGCAGGTTTATCTATCGGTCTCTACCGGGTTTATGCCGCGAAGCAGATACCGATGAATCGACCATGGTTAAGACATTGGACTTTCTTACACTGAAATCTCTTGCTGGTCGAATAGGCGGCAGGAAGGGTGTGCGCTGGTATATCAGCGAACGAGGCAGGAAACTTGTCGAGATAGGGGCTTAGATAGGAAAGGGCCTAGTTAGGGGAAGATTCAGGTTTCTGAGCAGAAGGGTTCGCCCAGGAAAACCCTGCAAAAAGTAGGGTATAGCGTCATCTGTGATCAGGAAGACTAGAGATCCTTGATAGCAGCGTAAGATCTGGTTTTTTCTGTATTAATAGGGGTCTGATGTTTACAATACGCGCACGTAAATTGAGCAGTGGAAAAGATTGATGAATTTTACCGGTACCGAAGAGTATGTAGCGACAAAAGAATTGCAGATGGCCGTCAATGCAGCAATTGCCCTGCAGAAACCCTTATTAATTAAAGGCGAGCCCGGTACGGGTAAAACGATGTTGGCAGAGCAGATTGCCAAATCCTTGAATCTGCCTCTGATCCAATGGCATATCAAATCAACTACGAAGGCGCAGCAAGGCCTGTATGAATACGATGCGGTCTCAAGATTGCGCGATTCGCAGTTGGGCGACGATAAAGTTCACGATATCGGCAACTATATCGTGCCAGGCAAACTCTGGGAATCTTTTGAGTCAGGCGACCAATCAATACTGCTGATCGATGAGATAGACAAAGCCGATATCGAATTTCCAAACGACTTGCTGTTGGAGCTCGATAAGATGGAATTCTTTGTCTACGAGACGAAGGAATTGATCAAAGCCAAAACGCGGCCTATCGTTATTATTACGAGTAACAACGAGAAAGAACTCCCCGATGCTTTTCTTCGTCGTTGCTTCTTTCACTACATCGAATTTCCAGATTCCCAGACTATGGAAAAAATTGTCGATGTGCATTACCCGAATCTTAAAAAGGATTTGCTCTCTCAAGCGATGGATGTGTTTTTCGATGTGCGGAAAATACCCGGCTTAAAGAAGAAGCCGTCAACATCAGAGCTAATCGACTGGCTTAAACTGTTAATGGCCGATGACATTCCAGAAGACGTGCTAAAAAATCACAGTGCAAAAAACGCTATCCCACCTCTCTATGGCGCGCTATTAAAGAACGAGCAAGATGTGCACTTGTTAGAGAAATTGGCCTTCATGCATAGAGCTAAGAGCTAGCCTAGTACAGCGCAATCTTAGACTTGGCAGAGGCTCATTTATGCTGATTAATTTTTTTATGACCCTCAAGGAGGAACGGCTTCCCGTCTCCTTCACTGAGCTATTCTCTCTGCTCGAATGTCTAAAGCAAAACGTGATCTTCGCGAATGTGGAAGACTTCTACTATTTGTCACGTATGTGCTTCGTCAAAGACGAAAAAAACTTCGACAAGTTCGATATAGCCTTCGGTAAATATTTCGAGAACGTCGATGCTATCAATGACCTTGCGATGTATCAAATTCCCGATGACTGGCTACGCAAGCAGATGGAGTCGATGCTAAGCGAAGAAGAGAAAGCCAAGATCGAGGCGCTAGGAGGTTTAGACAAACTTATGGAAGAGTTCCGTAAGCGAATGGAAGAGCAGAAGAAGCGACACGAGGGCGGTAACAAGTGGATCGGTACCGGAGGCACATCACCGTTTGGGGCCTATGGATACAACCCCGAAGGAATTCGCATCGGCCAGGAAGGGGGCCGCAATGGCAGTGCCGCCAAAGTATGGGATAAGCGTAACTATCGCGACCTCGACGATTCGGTAGAAATCGGAACGAGAAATATCAAGATGGCACTGCGTCGCCTACGTAAATTCGCGAGAACCGGCGCGGCGGAGGAGTTGGATATTAGCGACACCATCTCATCGACCGCGAAAAACGCGGGGCTTCTCGATATTAAGATGGTGCCGGAGCGCCACAACTCGGTGAAGGTCTTGTTGTTTTTCGATGTGGGTGGGTCGATGGACCCGCATGTTAAGTTATGTGAAGAGTTGTTTTCTGCCGCGCGAACAGAATTCAAACATCTCAAGTATTTCTATTTCCATAACTTTATTTACGAATCTGTATGGTCAAAGAGTGTCCGCCGTCACGCGGAGACGACATCGACGTTTGACATACTTCATAAGTATTCCAAAGATTACAAAGTCATATTTGTAGGGGATGCTACTATGGCCCCTTATGAGGTGACCCATGTCGGAGGCAGTATCGAGCATTACAACGATGAGGCGGGTGCGGTTTGGATAAAACGACTCACAGATGTATTCGACAATGTAGTATGGATCAATCCAACGCCTAAGGATTTTTGGGAGCATAGCTACTCGATCGAAGTGGTCAGAGAGCTCGTAGAAGATCGAATGTTTCCTCTTTCTGTTAAGGGTCTGGAAGAAGCCATGACTCTGCTGACGAAGTAATGACTATGCTTGAGAAACTTAACGACGATCTGCGTCCTGAAAAATTTTCAAAGTTATCACAGCTAATTGACAACCTCTGTAGCGAGCATGCTCAATTGCCGGCGTTTACATGCTTCGGAAAAACCCTGAATTACAGTGAAGTAAATGAGCTGAGCGATCGCTTCGCTCATTACCTGATTACTCAAACAAACCTGAAACCTGGCGACAGAATTGCTATCCAGCTGCCGAATATTCTGCAGTTTCCTATCGCATTCTATGGGGCGACTCGAGCTGGCTTAGTGGTAGTCAATACGAACCCTCTGTACACAGCTCAAGAGATGAGGCACCAGTTCAAAGACTCAGGTGTTAAAGGCATTGTGATTCTTTCTAACTTCTGTGCCAAGTTAGAAAGAATATTGCCAGAAACCGATATCGAAACAGTCATCGTGGCTCAGCTCGGCGATATTCAGAAACCTTTAAAACGTCACTTCCTAAACTTTGTCATTAAAACTATTCGCAAACTGGTGCCAGCTTACTCTCTCAGCAATGCCGCAGACTTCCATGCTGTAGTTAACACGCCGGTGCCGCCGTTCGATTATCCCGAAGCTGGGCAGGGCGATGATATTGCGCTGATTTTGTATACGGGAGGCACCACTGGTGTCGCTAAAGGTGCGATGCTGAGTCACAATAATTTGATTACTAATATGATGCAGCTGCGATCTCGCTGTCTCAGCGTGATCGACGATAAAATTGAGAACATCTTAGCTCCGCTACCGCTGTATCACAGCTACGCATTTCTGCTGCACTGTCTCACCATGCCCTATGCGGGCAATCACAACATCTTGGTAACAAACCCTAGAGACACTGCAGGGATGATCAAGCTGTTCAAACAGTGGCCCATTAGTGGATTTGTGGGCATCAATACCTTGTATCTTGCCTTGTTGCGGCACGAGGACTTTTCCAGTATTGACTTTAGCACTATGAAATTTTGTGGCGCGGGCGGCATGGCCATGACGACGTCGGTCAGTGAAGAATGGACTAAGGCGACAGATAGCCCAATATACGAAGGCTATGGCTTAACGGAGTGCTCTCCGGTAGTGGCTGTGAATATCCCAGGCGAGGAGCGTGCGGGCACCGTAGGCCCTGTAGTTCCTGAGACTGAAACAAAGGTCATGAGTGATGATGGGGTTGAGGTGACAGCAGGCGAGCGCGGCGAGCTTTGGGTTCGCGGCCCGCAGGTAATGAAGGGCTACTGGCAACACGAAGAGGAGTCGGCTGAAGCGTTAACTAGTGACGGTTGGTTCAAGACGGGCGACTACGTAGAAATCAGTGATGATGGTTATATATCGGTCGTCGATCGCAAGAAAGATATGATCCTTGTTTCTGGCTTCAATGTTTTTCCTAACGAAATCGAAGACTGGGTCAATCGGCACCCAGATGTTTTAGAGAGCGCGGCAATCGGAGTGCCTTCAGAAAAAACGGGTGAGTCGATCAAGCTTTTCATTGTACCTAGCCTGAAAGATGTCGATATCGAATCTGTGCGGGCACATTGTAAAGAAGGCTTGACGGCCTACAAGCTGCCTAGAGAATTCGTCCTAATCGAAGATATTCCTAAATCATTAATTGGGAAGATTCTCCATAGAGAGTTGCGTGAGAAGGCCTAGCCAAGGCGTTGTTACAATAGTCTAATTACCTCCAAGCCTTAATCTGAAAGTAGAAAAACCGTGTTAGATTCGTTGAAGCAGAAGCTCGATTCCTGTCAGCTCGCAGATGTTTTCCGTCTGCAAAATACGCTGAACAGAATCGAGCGTGGCAATTTATCAGAGAAGGATCTGGCATCATCGATAGCTGCTGCTACGGTAGCTATCGAAAAATCCCAGCGTGCCTGTAAACTGAGGCGCGCAGCGATCCCTCTGAAGATTGCCTATCCAGAAAACCTTCCTGTTAGTCTTCGTGCCGGTGAGATCGCAGAATTACTCGGTGAGCACCAAGTGCTGATCGTCGCTGGCGACACCGGTTCAGGAAAGACCACTCAGCTGCCGAAGATTTGTCTCGAAGCTGGATTTGGCGTGCGCGGTCTTATTGGTCACACCCAACCGCGGCGTCTGGCCGCCTTATCGGTCGCAAACCGAATCGCCGACGAGCTAGGTGCACAGATTGGAGCTGGTGTCGGTTCACAGATACGTTTCAAGGATAATACTAGCGAGCAGAGTTACCTGAAACTAATGACCGACGGCATCCTGCTCGCCGAGATTCAGCAAGACAAGTTTCTGAATAAATATGAAGTGTTGATTATCGATGAGGCGCACGAGCGCTCACTCAATATCGATTTCCTGCTTGGCTATCTCAAACAGCTGTTGCAGAAGCGTAAGAACCTCAAGCTGATTGTCACCTCGGCCACTATCGATGTAGAGAAGTTTTCCAAGCATTTTGACAATGCGCCGATCGTAGCGGTTTCCGGCAGGACCTATCCAGTCGAGACTCGATATGCGCCTCTCGCGGAGACGTCGACAGAGCTGATTGACGACGATCTGCAGATCGATGGCATTATCAAAGCCGTCGAAGAAATTATTAAGAACGACAAGCAGAAGGGATCGTCAAGCGGAGATGTGCTGGTATTTCTCAGCAGCGAACGAGAGATACGTGCAACAGCGACTAAGCTGCGCAAACAAAAGTATCGTGACGTCGACATCCTGCCTCTGTATGGAAGGTTGCGTTATTCAGAGCAAATTAAAATATTCAAACCGGGGCGGGGCAGAAAGATTGTCTTGGCTACGAATGTTGCAGAGACATCTATAACAGTTCCTGGTATCAACTATGTTATCGATACGGGCCTTGCGCGAATAAGTCGTTATAGCCTGCAGAGCAAGGTGCAGAGGCTGCCGATCGAGGCCATATCTCAAGCGAGTGCGAATCAGAGGAAGGGGCGCTGCGGTCGTATGGCCGACGGTGTCTGCATTCGCCTGTATGCGGAGAGTGATTTCGAATCGAGGCCGGAATTTACCGATCCGGAGATCATGCGGACTAATCTCGCCTCTGTAATCTTGCGCATGAAGCACTTGCGCTTAGGAGAAATCGAACAATTCCCCTTTCTAGATGCCCCCGAACCTAGGGCAATTAACGAAGGTGTAAAGCTGCTCATCGAGCTAGATGCTTTAAGTCATTCACGGCAGTTGACTGATAGCGGTCGCAAGATGGCTGTCCTACCAGTAGATCCTAGATACGCGCGTATGCTGATTACTGCAAGCACACAGAACTGCCTGCGCGAACTGCAGATCATGGCCAGTGCGCTGGGCATTCAAGACCCGAGAGAAATATCTAGCGAGAACAGACAGCAGGCTAAGCAGCAGTTAGCCGAATTCGATCATGAGGATTCCGATTTTCTAAGCCTAGTAAAGCTATGGGAAGACTACGAGAAGAAGCGGCAGGATCTAAATCAGGGACAGCTTCGTAAGCACTGCAAGAAGTACTTCCTTTCTTATATGCGCATGCGTGAATGGCGTGAGGTCCACCACCAATTGCTTCTCTCCTGTCAGAAGCTCGGTCTTCGAATGAACTCAGAGGTTGGTGACTATGAGGCGGTTCATAAAAGCCTGATCAGTGGCTCTTTAAATCAAATAGCGAAACGCCTCGATGGACGAAATTATCGTGGCAATCGGAATAAGACCTTCTCCTTGTTTTCTACTTCTGTCTTGGCTAGTAAAGGCGCGAAATGGATAGTTAGCGGCGAGCAGATTGAGACGTCACAAACTTTTGCAACAACCGCCGCGAAGATTCAGCCAGAGTGGGTTGAGGAGATGGCTCTGCATCTCGTGAAACGGGAGTATTTTGAGCCACACTGGAGCAAGAAGCGCCAGCAGGTAATGGCTTATGAGAAAGTGCAGCTCTACGGTTTAGTGATCATCGAGAAGGCGCTGCTAAGTTATAGCAAGATTGATCCTAAAATTTCCAGAGAGCTCTTCATTCAAGAGGGGTTGATTACTGGCGAAATTTCAACCGATCTAAAGGTTTACCACCAGAACCGTGAATTGCTCGCCACTTTAGCCAAGCAAGAAGAAAAGATGCGCAGACCGGATCTGCTCGTTGCCGAACGCGACGTCGCAGCATTCTATGAGCAACGCCTGCCAGAAACGGTGTGTTCCACTCGAGACCTAACAGCATGGGTTCGTAAGCAAGGCGAGTCTGCGGGAAAATCCTTGAGGATGACAGTTGATAACCTGATTGACTCGGATTCCGCGATGGATGCGTTGCATTCTTTTCCAGATGCGGCGGCAGTGCACAAGAATAATCTGCGACTCGATTACGTTTTTGAGCCAGGCAGCAAAGTCGATGGAGCCACCTTAGAGGTGCCCGTAGAGGTGGTTAGCCAGCTGCAACAGGCGGATCTCGACTGGGCCGTGCCGGGCAATTTGGCTGAGAAATGTACAGCGCTGATTAAGGGTTTACCTAAGTCCCGTCGTAAGAACTTTATACCGGTGAATGCGTTTGTCGCCCAAGCTTGCCAACAGATGTCGAATAAGGACGGAGATATAATTGCTTCTTTGGTGTCGCAAATTCGCAACCTGAAGGGCATAGTGTTAGATAGAGCGGAATTTGAACAGATAGAGCTGCCTGCACATCTGAACACCAAGATTCGCGTGCTGCACAGTGGAGGGAAGGAGATTGCGTTTGCAGACAGTATTCGAGAGGTAAGGGAGCAGCTTCAGCAACAGGGTTTGCTGGAAAACGGCGAAAATAGCCTTTCCTCTGGTGATGCTAGTCACAAAGCAGGGGAAGATTCTGGTTATAATCATCCCCTAGAAGCAACGGGTGCTAAGGATTGGGGATTTGATGATCTGCCGGAGCAGGTCGAAATCGGTGAATCCTTAAAACTTATACGTTTTCCGGCCCTCGTCGATGAGGGCGAAACTGTAGGGGTCTGTCTCTTTTCCGACAAATTCCTCGCACAGCAGAAGCACAAGCAAGGCCTAGTAAAGCTATACCAGTTGAGGAGCATTCAGCAGTGTAATCAGCTGAAGAAGAAATTTGCCAGGCTAGCCGATAAGCTAGTGCTGAAAGCGCCTTTCCCGCTAGGGCAGCTAGCGCTAGATGCAACATGGATTAGCTATATTGCGGCATTCGATCTTGACGGTTCGATGCCGCGTAGCAAAGTAGAATTTGAGCAGCGATTGAACGGAGGTAAGTCGAAAGTGCTTACCCTCGCGGAAAAGATAGAATCGCTCTTTATTCGAGTTATTGATGAGCATTACGAAATAGGCCGCGCTCTGTCGTCTTTGAAGAAGGGGGCATTGGCTTACGTGGCTGAAGATATAGAGAATCAGCTTGCTTGCCTGCTTCATGAAGGTTTTCTTTCTGAGACCGGTCTAGCGTGGTTCGCACAGTATCCTCGGTACTTGAAAGCGGTATCGATGCGCTTGATTAAGGCTCCCCATATGGGGGATAAAGATCGGCCCTATACCGAGCTATTATCCCAGTATCAGCATAAGTATCGGGGGCTGCAGTCGAAGGCAGCGGGAAAAAAGTCAGAGGAATTGCTTATCTTGCGCTGGATGCTGGAAGAGTTTCGAGTGTCATTGTTTGCGCAAACCTTAGGGACGCACATCCCAGTTTCCGAAAAGCGACTAGATCAGCAGTTTGAAAAAGCACTTTAATTAATTCAATAAATTAGATACTAATACAGATCGTGAAATTTCTTAGCAAAATACACACTCCGAAGACGCTTAAGCAGTGCACTGCTTTTTTGCTGCTGCTCTGTATTTTTGTCGCCAGTGAGGCAAGCGCGCAGACAGATGACCCTTGGAGAGAAACGAACGAGCGGCTGTTTAAGCTGAACGACTATTTCGACCAGCTCATCGTTAGGCCAGTTGCCTCGGCCTATACTTTATTCATACCTAGAGTCGCTCGACAGGGAATTGGTAATTTCTTTAGCAATATCGATGATATCAATGTCTTCGTTAACGATTTGCTGCAGCTAAAACTAGATGCCGCGATGAATGACTCCGGTAGGCTTCTGGTAAACACTACTCTGGGCTTAGGTGGCGTTCTTGATGTCGCCAGTGGTTTTGGCCTCTACAAGAATGAGGAAGACTTCGGGCAGACTTTGGGTCGCTGGGGAGTTGGTGCTGGCCCCTATGTGATGCTGCCGGTGTTCGGTGCGAGTAATGTTAGAGATTCCTTCGGTTTAGTTTTGGATACGCTGTTCAATCCGATCCAATATCTCGATGAAGAATCGTTGCGACTCACCTTATTTTTGGTGAAGGAGACCGATTCACGCTCAGGTTTGTTAGCGCTGGACGAATTGATAACGGGTGACCGCTATCTATTTGTGCGCGAAGCCTATGTGCAGCGAAGAGAGTACTTGGTGGCTGACGGTCAAGTTGAAGATGAGTTCGGTGACTTCGGTGATTTTTAAACTGTTCGCTTTCTCTGTTTAATCTACTCGATTCTAGCTATGCGATTCTGACTTTAAGTTTTGTCTTAATGAAGTCGCTGTGAGAAACGTAGATCAGCTCTGATACCTTCCGTATTAGGTGGTCTTCATATTTATCTAGACGCTTGTCGGAGAAGGCAATGCGCCACATGTTCTCGATCAGCTCTACTTTCTGCTCGTAATCGTAGCTGTCGTTTATTAATTTGGTGAATTCATAGAGAGAGGTGGCCTCGAAGGCTTCGTCCTTCGCTAACTGAGTTAACTCTTTCAGGTCAGATTCCGCGATATTGTAACTTTGCTGAAGCACCGCCATGAATTCTTGATGCTCGCGTTCGTCCAGCTCGTGGTCAGAATTCATAACTTCGACTAGCAGTGCGGCGCAGGTCAGCTCGACCCTGCTCATCACCGAGCTAGGCGCTTCTTCTTCGTCTTTTTTTGTTAGTTTGTTCTCAAAAAAACTCTTAATCGCATCGATCACGTAATTCTTCCTTCACAAAGTTTGAATTGGATTAGCGTTGTCCTAGTCTACGTAGGAAATAGCATCGAGTAAAACGCCTATATTGGCTGTTTTGCCGTAGCTGTTTTCACTTAGATGGCGGCGAAACTGCTTGCCGCCTTTCTGGCCCTTGTAGAGGCCTAAAATATGCCGCGTCATGTGGTGCAGTGGTGTGCCGCGCTCTAATTCTTGCTCGATATAGGGTATGAATTTCTTTAATCGCTCGGTACGTGTAGTGACATTCGTTGCCGCGCCAAAGAAAACAGCGTCTACTTCATTCAGTATAAATGGATTCTGGTAGGCTTCTCTGCCCAACATCACGCCATCAGTATTTTCGAGAAGTGACTTCGCATCTTGGAGTGTTTTAATGCCGCCATTTATGATTATCGTAAGCTGCGGGAAAGCTTTCTTCACGGCGAAGACGCTAGCGTATTTCAGCGGTGGTATCTCACGATTCTCTTTCGGGCTAAGGCCTGACAGAATCGCCTTGCGCGCATGGACGACAAAAGTAGTGCATCCAGTATCGGCAACCGTGCCGATGAAATCTTCCAGCTCTTCCTGTGAGTCACGATCGTCAATGCCTATTCGACACTTTACGGTAACAGGCAAGCTGACACTCGACATCATGCTTGCTATACATCTAGCGACGAGCTCGGGCTCAGCCATCAGACACGCACCGAAAGCGCCAGACTGAACTCTTTCGCTTGGGCAGCCTACATTGAGGTTTATTTCATCATATCCTGCCTGTTCAGCGAGGACGGCTGCCTCGGCTAGCTCGGCAGGATCGCTGCCGCCTAATTGCAAGGCTACGGGATGTTCGTCCGGGCTATGCTGCAACAGGTACTGCGCATCGCCGTGCTTGAGTGCCGCGCTCGTCACCATCTCCGTATAGAGTAGGGCGTGCGCCGAGAGTTGGCGAAGGAATACGCGGTCGTGACGGTCGGTCCAGTCCATCATCGGCGCAACGCAGAAGCGATGACTGGCTATGTTAGTAGCTGGGCTATTTGGAGGCTGTTTGTTCGCACTGTCCAATGTAGGTACCTAATCGTTTAACGAAGTCGCCGTGTTGGCCGCTCTGAGCAGGGTGCAGGTTGTAGCGAATGCCTCGGTACATGTCAAGAAGTAGGCGACTAAACTGTCTATGATGGGAATTAAAGACGAATCGCGTATAATCTCGCCTTTCGTGAGAGGGCTGTTATGCCCCTCGAATGCCAAGTTATCCAAGTGCTTTCCCGAGTAGAGAAATATGAACAAAGTTCGCACGCGCATTGCGCCGTCTCCGACTGGCGATCCCCACGTAGGTACAGCCTATATAGCCTTGTTCAATCGTTGTTTTGCTCATCAGCACGGCGGTGAATTTGTGCTGCGCATCGAAGACACAGATCAGCAGCGTAGCACCGACAAGTCAGAGCAGGATATTCTACGCTCACTTAAATGGCTGGGATTGTCTTGGGATGAAGGTCCGGGCTGCGAAGGTAATGCGGGGCCATATCGACAGAGCGCACGCTCTGAGATCTATTCCGATCATATACAGCAGCTTCTCGACAATGGTTCGGCGTTCCGCTGTTTCTGTACATCGGAAAGACTCGATGAACTACGCAAGCAGCAAATGCAAGATAAAGCACAGCCTGGTTATGACGGTCACTGCCTAAGCCTCAGTCAGTCCGAATGCGAGAGCAAGTGTGCGGCTGCCGAAGCGCATGTTATTCGCATGAAGATACCCGAATCAGGTGAGTGTGAATTTGACGACATGCTACGGGGCAGCGTCAGCATCGCATGGTCTCAAGTCGACATGCAGGTATTGATCAAGTCCGACGGCATGCCGACCTACCATTTCGCCAACGTAGTTGATGATCACTTGATGGAAATATCTCACGTTATTCGCGGTGAAGAATGGATCAACTCGACCCCCAAGCATATTTTGCTGTATCAGTATTTCGGCTGGGAGGCACCGGCGTTCTGCCACATGCCATTACTGCGTAACCCGGATAAGAGCAAGCTGAGCAAGCGCAAGAATCCTACTAGCATTCGTTACTACGAGGCTATGGGTTATCTGCCGGAAGCATTGCTAAATTATTTAGGCATGATGGGCTGGACCATGCCCACTGGAGAAGAAAAGTTTTCTCTTAGTGAGATGGAGAAGAGCTTCGACATAAACAGAGTCTCTCTCGGTGGTCCGATCTTCGATATTGAAAAGCTCGACTGGCTCAACGGTAAATACATTCGTGAGGAACTTTCTGATGAAGAATTTGCCCAGCGTTTCGCTGCTTGGGCGTTTGCGCCTGAAAAAGTCGCACAGATTGTACCGCTGCTAAAACAGCGTGTGGAGCGCTTTAGTGATGTTGCCTCACTGGGCAGTTTCTTTATCGATGGCTCGCTTGAAATTTCTGAGGAGAGTTTTGCGCACAAGAGCGTCGATTCGGCCCAAGGCGCGAAGATTTTGCAGTTCACCTTGTGGAAGCTGGAGGCATTGGAAGACTTGGGAAGAGATGCCGTCGAGAAAGAGCTACAGGCGCTGGCTGCCAAGTTCGAGCTTAAGATAAGGGACTTCTTATATCCCTTGTTTGTAGCCCTAAGCGGTAAAGCAGTATCCACCTCGGTGATTGAGTCCATAGTGATATTGGGTATCGATATCACGCGCGCGCGAATCCGTCAGGCCATTTCGGTATTGGGTGGTATCTCTAAGAAGCAGGCAAAAGCACTGGAAAAAGAATTCCGCGATTTCTAGTGTTTTGAATCTCAGCCCCGACTGCGTTGACAGGCTCTGCGACTGTGCTTAGAATGCGCCTTCCCTCGAAATGGTCATGGGGCCTTAGCTCAGCTGGGAGAGCGCAACACTGGCAGTGTTGAGGTCAGCGGTTCGATCCCGCTAGGCTCCACCAATTTCCTTCACAAATTCCTTTGTGGTCTCTTTTCTGACAATGTTTAACCGCCTTTGCGGTGCTTTGCTGCGCCTGAGATAACAGGACGATGAGGAGTTTTTTGTCTGAGGGTGGGGCGGGGAGAATAGAATGGTGGCTATCGCCATTGGGGGCGATAGCCACATAGTCTAGATCTTAGATATCGCGCTTCGTGTGGCCTTTGTAAAGCTGTCTAGGCCTACCGATACGGAAAGAGCTGCTAAGCATCTCATCCCAATGTGCAATCCAGCCCGGCGTTCTGCCAGTAGCAAAGATTACCGTGAACATGCTCGTAGGAATGCCAATGGCCTTAAGAATAATGCCTGAATAAAAATCGACATTCGGATATAGCTTACGCTGGATGAAGTAATCATCTTCTAAGGCAATCTTCTCTAGTTTGCGGGCTATCCTAAAGAGTGGATCGTCTTCGACTCCTAGCTCATCAAGAACTTCATTGCATATCTCACGCATCACTGTGGCGCGTGGATCAAAATTCTTATACACCCTGTGGCCGAAGCCCATTAGCCTGAACGGATCATCCTTGTCCTTGGCGCGCAGGATATATTCTTCGATATTCTTCTCGTCGCCGATTTCTGCAAGCTGCTGAAGTACTGCCTCGTTAGCGCCGCCGTGAGCGGGGCCCCAAAGCGCTGCAATACCTGAGGCTATACAGGCATAAGGATTTGCTCCCGATGAGCCAGCTAGGCGTACGGTAGACGTCGAGGCGTTCTGCTCGTGATCGGCGTGCAGTAAGAAGATAGTGTCCATTGCCTTCGCGAGGATCGGGCTAACCTTCGGTGTGTCGCAAGGCGTGCCGAACATCATGTGTAAGAAGTTCTCAGCGAAGCCCATATCGTTCTGTGGGTACATGAACGGTTGGCCTACGCCGTGCTTGTAGCACATGGCTGCAAGCGTTGGCATCTTGGCTATAACCCTGTGGGCGACTATCTTGCGGTGCTCCGGGTTATCGTTGTCCAGGTTGTCATGATAGAAGGCGGAAAGGGCGCCAACTACACTCATTAGCATCGCCATTGGGTGAGAGGTGCGTGGAAACCCCTTAAAAAAGTCATGGATCTGCTCATCGACCATCGTGTGATAGCGAATTGTGTTTTCAAAATCTACTTTCTCAGTCGCATCGGGCAATTCGCCATTCAACAGCAGGAAGCTGGTATCTAGAAAGCTGACATTCGCCGCTAGTTGCTCGATCGGATAGCCTCTATGCAGGAGAACACCCTTGCCACCGTCGATAAATGTGATCTCCGACTCGCAGGCTGCTGTGGACATGAAGCCTGGATCGTATGTAAAAAAGCCTTGGCCGACTAGACTGCTAACGTCTATTACGTCTGGACCAGTACTGCCTTCATAAACGGGAAGCTCGATAGGTTTATCAACGCCGTCAATGGTTAACTGGGCCTTTTTTTCGCTCATGCATGACTCCTGAAACTACGATTATTTTGGATTTTCTTCTGGGGAAACAGCTGCTTACAGCTGCATTCGCGCTCTTGTTGTGGCCTATCCAGTGCTTGAACAGGGACGGCAATACTAGGGAGAGAGCATGCTATTTGTCAAATTTTTATGCGCTGAGGCTCAGTATTCATAGCCATTTCAGCCCGCTTCTACTTGGGGGTGGGCGAGTGGTTCATGCTGGTGCATTATCGATCACGAATTCGCTGTTAAGTCATAGTTAGGAGCATAGCAAAGAATGGTTTGACAGAAGGTTGTCATTAAACAGTGAAATGCTGCTACATTCGTTGTATTGCGTGGCCCTACGGCATATAATTTCGCCCGTTTTGCACGCTTAAATGCTGTACTAATTTCAATTATTTTGTGTAGATTCGAAGCGATATGCTATCGATTGATACGCTACCCTCATTGGCCAACGCGACGGGCAGAAAGTGAACGATAATAGACCAAAAAATCTCGACATAACCACCTTCAAGTATCCCTTGCCAGCGATCACGTCTTTGTTACATCGATTGTCCGGTATCTTCATTTTTGTCGGCGTCGCCTTGATGCTGTACTTGCTGGAGCTTTCTCTGCAGTCGGAATCTGGCTTCGCTCTAGTTCTGGAGCTACTGGACAACGTAATCGTGAAATTTGCTGCCTGGGCGGTCCTGTCCGGGCTGCTGTATCACCTGATAGCAGGTATTAAGCACTTGATTATGGATTTGGGTTACGGGGAGACGCTGAAGGGCGGCTTCATCGGAGCCTGTATCACTCTCGCCTTGTCTGCCGTGGTGATCGTCACAGCTGGAGTATGGATATGGTAACGAATGTTACTAACTTAGGCCGTTCGGGTCTTTACGATTGGATCATTCAGCGCTTCAGCGCAATTATCTTAGCGGCCTATTCGCTGTGCATACTGGCTAGCTTCGTGATGAATCCAGATATGGATTTTGCGAAATGGAGCTCGATCTTCGAAGGCAATGCGATGCGCTTTTTTAGCATGATCACATTGTTTGCCCTCTGCGCCCACGCATGGATCGGTATGTGGACAGTTTTGACTGACTATATGACGCCTCTGCAGTTAGGCACGAGAGCAACTTTTTTAAGAATTTTGTTTCAAGCAGGCTGCGTGCTTCTGATCGCCGTGTACCTGCTTTGGGGCATTCAGATTTTCTGGGGTAATTAGATGAGCGGCATGCGTACACTATCTTTCGATGCAGTAATAGTTGGCGGAGGCGGCGCGGGCATGAGAGCTGCGCTGCAACTCGCGCAGTCAGGTTACAACACGGCCGTTATTACTAAGGTTTTCCCAACCCGGTCGCATACCGTATCGGCGCAGGGTGGTATCACCTGCGCAATAGCGAGTTCGGATCAGAATGACGATTGGCGTTGGCACATGTATGACACCGTGAAGGGTAGCGATTACATTGGTGATCAGGATGCAATTGAATACATGTGTAGCGAAGGTCCACAGACTGTTTATGAATTAGAGCACATGGGACTGCCGTTCTCGCGAACAGAGAACGGACGAATTTATCAACGACCTTTCGGTGGCCAGTCCAAGAACTTTGGCAAGGGAGGCCAAGCTGCGCGAACCTGTGCGGCGGCAGACAGAACCGGTCATGCCTTGTTGCATACGCTGTATCAGGGGAATTTGAAAAACAATACCTCGTTTTTAAACGAATGGTATGCAACCGACATGGTTAAGAATCAAGACGGTGCGATTGTTGGCGTCATCGCAATCTGCATCGAGACAGGCGAAACGGTTTTCATTAAGTCGAAGGCTACGGTGTTCGCTACTGGCGGTGCCGGTCGCATCTATGCGTCCACCACCAATGCATTGATCAATACTGGCGACGGTGTGGGCATGGCCCTTCGGGCGGGTTTCCCTGTGCAAGACATCGAGATGTGGCAATTTCACCCAACCGGAATTTATGGCGCTGGCACACTAGTGACAGAAGGCTGTCGTGGTGAGGGCGGCTACCTAATCAATAAAGACGGCGAGCGTTTCATGGAGCGCTATGCGCCGAATGCGAAGGATCTAGCGGGGCGCGACGTTGTAGCTCGTTCTATGGTCTTGGAGATTCTCGAGGGGCGCGGCTGTGGCGAAAATGGCGACCATGTCATGCTGAAGCTCGATCACTTAGGAGAAGATGTATTGAATTCTAAGCTGCCGGGCATTCTCGAACTGTCGCGAACATTTGCACATGTAGATCCGGTTAAAGATCCGATTCCAGTAGTGCCCACGTGTCACTATATGATGGGCGGCATACCGACGAATGTGAATGGTCAGGCGCTTACTCAAGACGAGAAGGGCGTGGATAAAATAATACCTGGCCTATTTGCTGTAGGCGAGGTGGCCTGCGTTTCAGTTCACGGCGCAAATCGTCTCGGCGGAAATAGTCTGCTAGATTTGGTAGTGTTCGGTCGTGCTGCAGGTAAGCATATCGAAGAGATGCTGGGTCAGGGCATGGAACAGCGCGAGGCGACTGAGACGGATATTGAACAGGCTCAGAACAGGCTGTCTCGACTCAACGAATCGAAATCTGGCGAGAGCGTGGCTACGTTGCGCGCCGAGCTTCAGGATATTATGCAGAATCATTTCGGTGTGTTTCGCCGTGGCGATTTTATGCAGGACGGCATTAAGAAGCTGGCCGCCTTACGTGAGCGTATAGCGAATGTACATCTCGAAGATAAGAGTCAGACATTCAATACGGCGCGTATCGAAGCGCTGGAGCTGGAAAATCTCTTTGAGGTTGCAGAAGCTACAGCAATTGCGGCGGAAGGTCGTAATGAAAGCCGCGGAGCCCATGCGCGCGACGATTTTCGTGAGCGCGACGATGAAAATTGGCTATGTCACTCGATGTACTTCCCTGGTGATAAGCGCGTTGGTAAGCGTGACGTGAATTTTTCGCCGAAGACTGTCGACACAATGGAACCGCAGATTCGCTCCTATTAGAGCCACAATACAAAACCGAACATGAAGCCTGCGCATTTAAGGCGCAGTCATAAGCAGCTAAAAGCTACAAATATTAAAGGTGAGCCGTGTTAGTAAGCATATATCGCTACAACCCTGATACAGATAAAAAGCCATTCATGCAGGATGTCCAGGTGCAGTTGCCCGAAGGCAAAGACCTGATGGTGCTAGACGTATTGGAATTGGCAAAGCAGCAAGATCCTAGTGTTGTCTATCGCCGCTCTTGCAGAGAAGGCGTCTGCGGTTCCGACGGTATGAACATAAACGGGAATAATGGTTTGGCTTGTATTACCCCGATGTCCTCGGCGGTCAAGCCAGGTGGTAAGTTGGTGCTACGCCCTCTGCCCGGTCTGCCTGTTATTCGCGACCTTGTGGTGGACATGTCGATTTTTTATAAGCAGTACGAAAAGATTAAGCCTTACTTGATCAATGATACTGCTCCACCTGCTATCGAGCGTCTGCAATCGCCCGAAGACAGGGAAAAGCTAGACGGTCTCTACGAATGCATACTTTGCGCGTGCTGTAGCACAAATTGTCCTTCGTTCTGGTGGAATCCAGATAAGTTCATCGGCCCTGCCGGATTGTTGCAGGCTTATCGCTTTCTTGCGGACAGCCGCGACACCGCAGATGTGGAGAGATTGGGTGGGTTAGATGACCCGTTTAGTGTATTCCGCTGCCGTGGAATCATGAATTGTGTTGCAGTTTGTCCTAAGGGCTTGAACCCAACCCGAGCTATTGGCCATATCCGTTCTATGCTAATTCAGCAGGGTACTTAATTAATCTTCACTATGTGTCGTAATCTCTAGCAGCCTTGAGCCTAACATCGCCATTTTGAGCGATGTTAAGAGGAAGTAGTATGCAAGAAAGCTTACTTGAAATAATGCGCAGCACCGGCCATCTCTCGGGATCGAATGCAGCGTATGTCGAAGATTTGTATGAAAGCTTCTTAGCCGACGCCGAATCTGTCCCAGGAGAATGGCGGGAATTCTTTCAATCCTTGGCTGCGGCCAATGATGAGGCTGGCCCAGATGTTTCCCATGCCGCTATTGAAAATGAATTCAAGGCGCTTGGTAAAGCTAGTCGTTTCGCGCCGGTGCTCAGCAACGATACCGACGTGCATTCCGAGCATGCAAGTAAACAAGTTCAAGTTTTACAGTTGATAAGCTCCTACCGAGTACGTGGCCACCAGAAGGCAGACCTCGATCCACTGAAGCTGATGTATCGCGAAAGTGTTCAAGACTTAGAACTCGAATTCCACGACTTGTCTCCAATAGACTACTCCACCGTTTTCCAAACGGGCTCTCTGTACATAAGCAAAGACCGTGCGCCACTCAGAGAGATTGTAGATTCGCTACAGCGTATCTACTGCACCTCGATCGGCTACGAGTTCATGCACATTGTAAATCTCGAAGAGAAGCAATGGATACAACAACGCATCGAAAGCAATGATGGTTATCCAGTATTCGAGAACGACGTTAAGCGCCATTTATTAGAAAGGCTGTCCGCCGCTGAAGGCCTAGAAAAGCATCTAGATTCGAAGTACCCAGGAACGAAACGTTTTGGTCTGGAAGGTGGTGAAAGCCTGATTCCCGCGCTTGATGAACTTGTGCAACGCTCAGGAAAATTCGGTGCGAAAGAAATCGTGCTTGGCATGGCGCACCGCGGTCGTCTCAATGTTCTGGTTAATCTATTAGGGAAAAATCCCGCCGACCTGTTCGATGAGTTTGAGGGTAAAGCTGTTTACGAAAGCTCCGGTGACGTGAAATACCATCAGGGCTTCTCCTCGAGCATCATGACTGCGGGCGGTGAAGTTCACATAGCGATGGCATTCAATCCATCGCATCTGGAAATTGTAGCGCCAGTTGTTGAAGGTTCGGTGCGTGCCAGACAGTTTCGACGCAAGGACGAGGAAGGTCACCTAGTACTGCCGATTATCATTCATGGCGATGCTGCCTTTGCTGGTCAGGGTGTGGTTATGGAGACATTCCAGATGTCTCAGACACGCGCCTACAAAACCGGCGGAACAGTGCACATCATCATCAACAACCAGGTAGGATTTACAACCAACCGCCAGGATGACGCCCGCTCTACTGAATACTGCACTGATGTGGCGCGCATGATCCAGGCGCCAATTTTTCATGTTAACGCCGACGATCCTGAGGCTGTGTTATTCGTGACACAGTTGGCACTAGATTTCCGTTACAAGTTTCAGAAAGACGTTGTGATCGATCTAATCTGCTACCGCCGCCGTGGTCACAATGAAACCGATGAGCCGTCGTCTACTCAGCCACTCATGTACGCGGCGATCAAACAGCACAAATCGACTCGCGTTCTTTATGCAGAGCGTTTAGCTGCAGAAAATGTTGTCTCTATTGAAGAAGCCGATTCCATAAACTCGAGTTACCGTACCGCCTTGGATACAGGCGAACACGTAGCGAAGAGCTTGGTTAAAGAGCCATCTATAGAATTATTCGTCGACTGGAGCCCGTACATAGGTCACGAGTGGAGTCCTTTCTTCAATACGTCGATGCCGCTGAAGAATTTGCAGGCTATTGCCAAGAAGCTCGCTGAGATACCAAAAGATTTCACACTGCAGCGTCAAGTCAAACGCGTTATGGATGATCGCGCGAAGATGGCGGCCGGTGACATTCCGGTAGACTGGGGTTTTGCAGAGACTCTAGCGTACGCAAGCATTCTGACCAGCGGCAACAAAATTCGTATCACGGGCCAGGATGTGGGTCGTGGCACTTTTTCACATAGACATGCTGTACTGTTTGATCAGAAAACTGGCGATACCCATATACCGCTGCAGAGTCTTGTGGAAGAAGAAAATGGATTCCTAATCTACGATTCGCTTCTTTCAGAAGTTGCGGTGCTTGCCTTCGAGTATGGCTATGCCACTACTATGCCTAACGCGTTAGTTGTTTGGGAGGCGCAGTTTGGTGACTTCGCGAACTCCGCACAAGTCGTCATCGATCAATTTATTACGAGTGGCGAGCATAAGTGGCAGCGACTCTGCGGATTAACGTTATTACTACCGCATGGCTATGAAGGGCAGGGGCCAGAACATTCTTCTGCGCGACTGGAGCGATTCCTACAGTTGTGTGCCGAGCACAATATCCAGGTTTGCTTGCCTACTACCTCCGCCCAAGTTTTTCACATGCTAAGAAAGCAAGTGCTGTGTCCCTTACGCAAGCCGCTAATTGTTATGTCCCCAAAAAGTTTGTTACGGCATAAAGAAACGGTTTCTTCATTGCAGGAGATGGCAGAGGGAAGCTTCCAGGTTGTACTCGATGAAACAGACGATTTCGATACAGAGAAAGTCCGCAAGCTTGTAGTCTGTAGCGGAAAGGTTTACTACGATTTGCGTGCTGCAAGGCGCGAGCGAGAGATAGACGATATAGCGATAGTTAGACTCGAGCAGCTATACCCTTTCCCGCAGGAAGATTTCACAAAGTGTCTACTTCAATATAAAAACCTAACATCGATCGCTTGGTGTCAGGAAGAACCCATGAACCAAGGCGCTTGGTATTCAAGCCAGCACCACTTGAGGCGCCCGATTCAAGAGCATTTCCCTTCCGTCTACCTCGAGTATGTAGGCAGAGAAGCATCAGCCGCAGCTGCAGCGGGTTATCCTGCGCTGCATTTAAGTCAGCTAAATAAATTTATCGATGAAGCATTAAGCTAGCGTGTTCGCGCACAATAGAAGATGTTAGTAAGGACTATATATGACTATTGAAATCAATGCCCCAACATTACCTGAATCGGTGCCCGATGGAACGATCGCTAACTGGTATAAGAGTGTAGGCGATACCGTTGCTCGCGATGAGCTACTCGTGGATATCGAGACCGACAAGGTCGTCATCGAAGTTGTTTCACCAACTGATGGCACGCTAAAAGAAATCTTAAAAGATGCTGGTGAAACCATCGTGAGCAACCAGGCCATCGGAAGCGTATTAGCAAGTGATGGTAAGAAGGCAGCCGTTGCTCCTGAAATTGAGGTGCAGTCTGCCGCACAAGCTGGGGCGGCCTCGAATGAAGTTGAAGCGATGATCAGTCCGGCAGCGAAGAAGCTTATAGAAGAGAATAATCTAGATGCGGCTTCGATCGCGGGCAGTGGTAAGGATGGCAGAATTACCAAAGAAGACATCCTTAAGAAACTGGGGTCTGGTTCAGCGCCAAAGTCAGCAGTCAGCACAGCAACTGCGCCAGCTAGCATAGGTGTCTCAGTCGAAGGGCGGCTTGAGGAGCGAGTGCCGATGAGTCGGCTACGCGCGAAGGTCGCAGAGCGATTGCTCCATGCGAGCCAGTCCACCGCGATGCTAACAACATTTAACGAAGTGAATATGAAGCCAGTTATGGATATTCGCAATCGTTACAAGGAAGAATTTGAAAAGGCACACGATGGAACCCGACTTGGATTCATGTCGTTTTTCGTTCGCGCCTGCACTGAAGCATTGAAACGTTATCCTGCCGTAAATGCCTCTCTCGATGGAGCGGATGTTGTTTATCACGGCTATCAGGATATAGGCGTTGCTGTTTCCTCTCCGCGCGGCTTAGTCGTACCAGTTCTGCGCAACGTAGATTCTATGGGCTTGGCGCAGGTTGAAAAAGAGATTAGGAATTTCGGATTAAAGGCTAGAGACGGAAAGCTTTCCATTGAAGAGATGTTAGGCGGCACGTTTACTATCTCAAATGGTGGCGTATTCGGCTCGTTGTTGTCGACACCAATCTTGAATCCCCCCCAGACTGCTATTTTGGGTATGCACAAGATCCAAGAGCGCCCGATGGCGGTCTCCGGTGAGGTGGTAGTTCTGCCAATGATGTATCTGGCGCTCTCTTACGATCACAGAATGATCGATGGTAAAGAGGCGGTTCAGTTTCTTGTTACGGTAAAGGAATTGCTAGAAGATCCAACACGGCTTCTCTTGGAAATTTAACAAAAGGTGCGCTGAAGAAACGCAGGCAGGCATCCACGCCATGCTTAATGCTTCGCTTATCAACTCAGAATTGAGAAAGACTTATGTCAAATGAATATGATGTTGTAGTTATTGGTTCAGGCCCCGCAGGCTATGTTGCCGCTATTCGATGTGCGCAGCTAGGCTTCAAAACGGCCTGTATAGAGAAATGGCTAAACAAAGCTGACAAAACTGTTTTTGGTGGGACTTGTCTTAACGTAGGTTGCATCCCTTCGAAGGCGCTATTGGATAGCTCGCATAAATACGTGGAGGCGCAAAGCCATTTCGAGGATCACGGCATTAGCGTCGGCAAGGTGGAGATAGATGTTCCAGCGATGATTGCGCGCAAAGATAAGGTCGTAGATCAGCTTACCTCTGGCATCAAAAGCCTCTTCACAGCAAATAAAGTCGATGGCATCGCCGGAACGGGCAAGATTACGGGTACTAACAAGGTTGTGGTCACAGACAAAGGTGGCAAGCAGCAAGAATTCGCCGCAAAACATATTATTATCGCGGCAGGTTCGGTTCCGATCGATATCCCTCCTACTCCTGTCGATCATGAAACTATTGTCGACTCAACTGGCGCATTGGAGTTTCAGGAAGTGCCTAAGCGCCTAGGCGTGATTGGTGCCGGCGTAATTGGATTAGAGCTAGGGAGTGTCTGGGCGCGATTAGGTGCAAAAGTTACTGTACTTGAAGCAATGGACGATTTCCTACCGATGGTCGATCGCCAGATCGCAAAAGAATCGATGAAAATACTGACCAAGCAGGGTCTCGATATCAAAATGGGTAGCCGGGTATCTGGCAGCAAGCTTGGTGGCAAGGGCGTGAAGAAAACAGTCACGGTTGAATACACAGACAAAGATGGAGAACAGGCAGAGACCTTCGACAAGCTTATCGTAGCTGTTGGACGTAGACCGTTTACTGATTCCCTATTAGATGAATCAGTAGGTGTTGAAAAGGACGAGCGTGGTTTCATTAAGGTAAATGACCAGTGTGCTACTAACATTCCTTCTATCTATGCAGCTGGCGATGTAGTGCGCGGCCCGATGCTGGCACATAAGGGTATGGAAGAGGGTGCGATGATTGCCGAAAGACTCGCGGATAAAAAGACGCAGGTAAACTATGATTTGGTGCCGTCTGTCATCTACACTCACCCTGAAATAGCTTGGGTCGGTAAGAACGAGGAAGAACTTAAGGCCGAGGGCGTAGAGACAAATATTGGCGTGTTCCCTTTTGTTGCAAACGGTCGCGCGTTGGCAGCGAACGATACCGACGGCATGGTTAAGCTAATCGCAGATGCGAAGACGGATCGTATATTGGGTTGTCACATAGTAGGTGCTAGCGCTGCTGACTTGCTGCAGCAGATCGTTATCGCCATGGAATTTAGTGCCAGCGCAGAAGATATTGGTCTAACTATGTTTTCGCATCCGGCTCTTTCCGAAGCCGTGCACGAGGCAGCGTTAGCAGCGAATGGTCATGCAATACACATTGGGAATCGCAAGCATCGCAAGTAGCTTCGATACTGTACAGCTTGTGAATAAGTTACATAAATGGATGGAACATAAATGAATTTACATGAATATCAGGCGAAGCAGCTATTTGCCGAATACGGGCTTCCCGTATCAGAAGGCATTGCCGTAGATACTGCACGCGAAGCCGCGGCCGCCGCTAAGAAAATTGGTGGCAGCAAATGGGTTGTTAAGGCGCAGGTTCATGCAGGCGGCCGAGGTAAGGCTGGAGGCGTTAAGCTGGTCGACACCCCTGAAGAGGCGGAAGCCTTTGCTCAGCAATGGCTAGGAAAAAAGATGGTCACGTATCAAACTGATGCGGGAGGCCAACCTGTCAGCAAGGTGCTTGTGGAAACTTGTACAGATATTGCTCAGGAGCTCTACCTTGGAGCGGTCGTAGACCGATCTTCTCGGCGCGTAGTATTCATGGCCTCTGTTGAGGGCGGCGTAGAAATAGAGAAGGTAGCTGCTGAGACACCTGAGAAGATATTAAAGGCCGAGATCGATCCTTTGACTGGCGCGCAGCCTTATCAAGCGCGAGATCTCGCATTTCGTTTAGGTCTAGAAGGTGTGCAGGTCAAACAATTCACGAAACTATTTCTTGGTTTGTCTAAGCTGTTTCATGACATGGACCTAGCTCTGCTCGAAATTAACCCTCTGGTTATTACAGACGAAGGCAATCTGCATTGTTTAGATGGCAAGATCAACATCGATGGCAACGCAATGTATCGCCAACCTAAGCTACGCGAGATGCACGACCCGAGCCAGGACGATGAGCGCGAGGCGCAGGCGGCCCAGTGGGAACTCAACTATGTTGCCCTAGATGGCAATATCGGCTGCATGGTAAATGGAGCAGGTCTGGCTATGGGTACAATGGACATCGTCCAGTTACATGGCGGAAGCCCAGCTAACTTCCTAGATGTAGGCGGCGGCGCGACGAAGGAGCGCGTTACCGAAGCGTTTAAAATTATTCTTTCGGATGAGAACGTGGCGGCGGTATTGGTCAATATTTTTGGCGGAATCGTGCGCTGCGACCTGATAGCTGAAGGCGTAATCGGCGCGGTTAATGAAGTAGGAGTAAAAGTACCTGTGGTTGTTCGTCTAGAAGGAAACAATGCCGAGTTAGGCAGAGAAGTATTACAAAAGAGCGGGCTGAACATTATTGCGGCGACTAGTCTTTCCGATGCAGCTGAAAAAGTTGTCACTGCGGCCGGAGGTGCACAATGAGCATTTTGATCGACAAGAACACCAAGGTTATCTGTCAGGGCTTTACCGGATCGCAAGGTACATTTCATTCCGAGCAAGCCATCGAATACGGCACGAAGATGGTCGGTGGCGTAACGCCAGGTAAGGGTGGCCAGGTACATCTCGACTTGCCCGTATTTAATACAGTACAGGAAGCCTTCGACGAAACTGGGGCTGACGCCTCCGTAATTTATGTTCCCGCCGCGTTCTGCAAAGACTCGATTCTTGAAGCGGCAAATTCCGGAATTAAATTAATTGTCTGTATCACTGAAGGTATTCCGACTTTAGACATGTTGGTAGCAAAAGAAAGCTGTGACCAGTTAGGCGTGCAACTTATTGGACCTAATTGTCCGGGCGTCATTACTCCAGGCGAATGTAAGATAGGCATCATGCCTGGACACATTCATTTGCCGGGTAAGGTTGGTATCGTATCCCGTTCAGGAACGCTCACCTATGAGGCTGTCAAGCAGACTACCGATCATGGCTTTGGGCAATCATCCTGTGTTGGTATCGGTGGCGACCCCATCCCAGGGTCTAACTTCATCGACATACTCGCTCTTTTTGAAGCAGATGCGCAGACTGAGGCCATTGTAATGATTGGCGAAATTGGCGGCACTGCAGAAGAAGAAGCTGCGGCGTACATCAAAGCCAATGTGAGCAAGCCAGTTGTCGCTTATATCGCGGGCGTAACCGCGCCTGCAGGCAAACGTATGGGCCATGCTGGCGCCATAATTTCTGGCGGCAAGGGCACAGCTGACGAGAAATTTGCCGCACTCCAAGATGCAGGCGTGAAGACTGTTCGCTCTCTCGCTGAAATCGGAAACGGTCTTTCCGAAATAACTGGCTGGTAGTTTTTTCTACCAGCTTTTCCTTGGTATTTTCCTCCTCGCGACCTCGCATTACTTCCTTCCAGCCATCACTCTCATCGCGCAGAACTTTTCTATGTTAAAAGGTTCTAAAAGCGCGATGTAGTGTGATAGTCTTACTCGAAATTCATGCACAAAATGCTGAATTTAAGGGACTATTTAGCTGCTATATTTTTGGCTAGTAGTAAAGCTAATTGATTGGTTACGAAGCGTCTCAAACTTTCTGAGTTTGAGTAGATTGGTAACTATCGGTGAGCTTTATTTCATGAAAAGCTGTCGGCCACGAGAGATTTAGAAAAATCATGAAATTCTCAGACAGTTAAGTTAGGTGTTAGTTAGCTGGCACTACGAAAAAATAGTTTGTCGTGTCTGAACTAGTTATTGCTGATTTTTTGACCTGCAGCAAAAACTTGATAGTTCAGATCTGATTATTTAACAAGAAAATAGGATGGCACATGAAAAACCGTCGAATTACAAATATGAGTATGACTGCTCTAGCATTACTCATGTCTTGCATCATGGCTTCGGCTCAAGCTGCGGAAATTCTCGTAGACAGCAGTATTCTTGATCAGGCTATGGACGTTATAGGGGCTAAGAATACTCAGGCCGCTACAGCACAGGAAGAAATTAACCGTTTAGCGAATTCAACAAGCTCTACGTTTGAAAATTTTAAACGACAGAATGACGCATTAGAGGCGCTACTTGTGCTGAATGCGGGATTCCGCAAGTCAGTCTCTATCCAGGAAAGCAATATCGCTACTCTGGATGAGTCTATCGCAAGCGTTGAATCAATCACTCGCGAGATTCCACTATTGATGGAGAAGATGCTTTCCAGCATCGAGCAATTCGTCGAACTGGACTATCCCTTCCAAGTCGATGAGCGAGCTAACCGACTTCAATTTGCCAGAGACGCGATCGACAATCCCGATGTATCCATCGCGGAAAAATTTCGTCAGGTCCTGGTGATCTATCAAACAGAAGCGACCTACGGCCGTACCAACGCCACCTATCCTGATGTAATAGTAATCAACGGCGCAGAGCGTGACGTGAATATCGTTAGAATCGGACGTGTAGCGTTGATGTATCAATCTACTGACCGTCAGGTTACTGGCGCATGGGACAACAATTCTCGGCAGTGGGTTGAACTACCCGCCGGCGAATACAGAACAGCAGTACAGACTGCTATCCGTGTAGCATCAAACTTGGATGCACCTAAAATCATTGAACTGCCTGTATTGGCTCCGGAGGTGGCACAATGAGAAATCTAATTAAGATCACTGGCCTAACGGCTACAGCCTGTCTGCTTGGACTAACTTCTAATCTCGTTTTGGCGCAGGGTGCTACTACTCTTTCAGGTCTACTAGACTTGGTTGAGAATGATCGCATTGCTGAATCTGCCGAGTACGTCCAGCGTCAACAGGAATTTGAACAGAACGCGAATAGTCAGCAACAGATTCTCGACACTACTAACGAGCGCATTGTTGAACAAGAGCAAACGCAATCGGATCTTAGTGACCAGTTCGAAGCTAACGAAATCATCATCCGCGACAAGCGTGACATCCTACGCGACCGTCGTGGTGATTTGAACGAACTTTTCGGCACGCTGCAGGGCGTAGCTGGTGACTTCTTGAGCAACTTCGAAAACTCACTGATTAGCGCGCAATATCCTGGCCGATCTGAATTTATTGAAGGCTTCATCGCGAAAGCAGGCAGCACTATTGAGCAGTTGAACCCAGAAGAAATAGAGCGCTTCTGGTTCTACATGCAACAAGAGGTTGTTGAGTCCGCGCGAATTGCGAAATTCAACGCTGATGTTGCACTGCCTACTGGTGAAACTATAAATCGCAGCGTCGTTCGCATCGGTAACTTCAACGCTATATCTGAAGGCGAGTACCTCAGCTACGATGGCGATATCGGTCATCTTCAGGTTCTCCCAAAGCAACCTGGAGCTGGAATGTTATCTGCTGCAAGCGCGTTGGAGAATTCGAGTAGTGGTTTCACTAAAGTCGGTATTGATCCAACAGGTGGTGTAGGTGGTCAGGTAATGGCTAACCTAGTTAACTTTCCATCGGTAGAAGAGCAGGTTAGAAATAATTCTGGTCCTATTGGTTTTATCATTATTGGTGTTGGTATTGTAGGGATCTTGATCGGATTCTTACGTCTTCTTATATTGAGCCTAGTATCCATAAAGGTTCGAAGCCAACTTAAGAGCGACAAGCCATCTAAGAACAATCCACTGGGTAGAGTCTTGCTAGTGGCAGAGTCTAATCCAAGTGCCGATACAGAAACATTGGAGTTGAAGCTTGGAGAGGCCATTCTGCAGGAAACGCCTGCACTCGAAAGCATGCTTACCTTGATCAAAATGATTGCGACGATTGCACCTCTAGGTGGTTTGCTTGGAACAGTAACCGGTATGATTCAGGTGTTTCAGCAGATTACTGTATATGGTGCGGGTGATCCGACGATCATGGCTGGTGGTATTTCATCAGCATTGATGACGACTGTGCTCGGTATCGTTGTGGCGATTCCTACTATCTTTATGCACACAGTAGTGAAGAGCCGTGCTGACAACATCATCCATATCCTGGAAGAACAGGCTACTGGTATGATCGCGCAGAAAGCCGAACAGTCTGCGAATCGCTAGTAAGCAGAGGAAGAGTCTATGTATTTTGCATTTCTGGACATTATTGACTCAGTGACACTCTTCATGGAGCGTGGCGGGCCGGTGCTTAACGTCATCGCCATGCTTCTCTTAGTGAAGTGGTCGCTAGTGTTTGAGCGAATCTGGTATTTAAATACAACCCATAAGACCAACGTGAAGAACACATTGGCTGCATGGAATGCTCGCTCCGACACCAAGTCGTGGAGCGCGCATCAGATTCGGACCATGATGATTTCCAAAATTTCATTGGACGTACGGAACACACTTCCGATCATCGAAGTACTCGTAACCATCTGTCCGCTTCTTGGGCTGATTGGAACGGTGACTGGAATGATTAATGTGTTTTTCGTCATGGCCGTTACCGGTGGTGGTGATGCGAAGTCAATGGCGGGTGGCGTGTCTATGGCAACCATTCCAACAATGGCGGGCATGGTAGGTGCTATCTCGGGGATTTTCGCTTCTAACTACTTGAAGGCGAAAGTTGACCGCGATATGGAATTGCTTGAAGACCATTTACCATTGAGCGACTAGTTACTCTATGTGGATCAAGCTTTAATAAAGAGATTGATCCCTCAATAGCATTTTATATTTTGATCGAAATTATTTGAATCAAGGTGAAATAATGAAATCAGGTTTAATGAAAAGGAAGGACGACGAAGAAGCAGGTGAGATTGATCTCACCCCTATGCTCGATGTTGTTTTTATCCTTCTAATCTTTTTTATTGTGACCTCGGTGTTTGTCACCGAAGCGGGTATCGAAGTCACCAGGCCGGAAGCCTCGACTGCTGAAAGCAAGAAAGGCGACCTAATACTTATTGCAATAGGTCCGAATGGAGATATCTGGATCGATGGCGATCAGGTTGACCCTCGGTTTATCCGTTCACGTTTTGAGTTGAGGCTAGCGGATGCTCCTAATTCAGCTGTGATAATTCAAGCGGATGCTGCTGCTGATAATGAGCAAGTAATGCTTATTCTAGGTGCGGCCAGAGAAGCGAATATTTCCGACGTATCAATTTCAGCGGAGGCATAGACTATGATGATTCTGATTAGATGGGCTGTTTCCATGCTCATGGCAGCCGGCATAACTTTGGGTCTGTTCTATTTCATGCAGGCATTGATCGCGACGGGTGCGGATCTCGACCAACGTGTTTCAGTGGTTAAAATTGTCGATGCAACGATGCCTGAAATTGAGCTGGAAGTTATCGAAGAAATCGATAAACCAGAGCCGATTCAGGATGACACCGAAGTTGTAGAAGACGTTCCCGACCGCCAAGTAAGTTTATCTGATGGCCCGTCTCTTAACATTGAGCGTTCATCGGTAGAAATAGATACCGGCCTCCAACTGAGTAATGCATCGATATCTGCAACTGATGGCGATATGTTGCCACTTGTTGCAATCGCACCTCAATATCCTACTCGTGCAGCACAGCGTGGGATTGAAGGATGGTGCTTAGTTAGTTTTATAGTTAATGGTCTTGGTAATGTTGTAGAAGACTCAATTGTTGTCGTAGATGCTGAGCCCGCTTCAATGTTCAATCGCTCGTCAATCCGTGCCGCAGGTAGATTTAAATTCCAGCCACGTGTTGTTGATGGACAAGGCGTTCCAGTGGAAGATGTGCAGTACCTGTTCCGCTATGAGCTCGAGGAGTAATTAATGATGAGACTACTTAACAAGCTTAAGCTAGGGTTCCTCGTAGCAGTACTTGGCGTAGCTATGTTGCCCCTTACCTACGTGAACGCAGGGGAGGAGCAACGTGCTCCACCAGCAGCTCGAACTTCGGGCACGCTAGGGCCTGCAGTTCTACGCGCTATTTCCGAAATTCAGGAAATGTTGCAACCAGAAGACGAAGAAGAAGAGCCTGATTACGCGGGTGCAAAGATAGAGCTGGATGATCTTCGTGAGCGTCGCTTCGACCGCATGAATGATTTTGAGAAATCCACATTGCTTAGTTTCTACACGAACTTTTATCTTAATACGGAAGATTATGTAGGTGCTATTGGGATATTCGAAGAGATGCTCAATATTGAGACTCTACGAGCTGACCAACGGTTACGTACACATAGATCTCTAGGTCAGCTACTGGCGTCTGAAGAGGATTGGCAGGGCTCAATCGAAAATTATCAGGAATGGCGTAATTTGTCTGAATTCGAGGACGAAGTTGTCTATCGAGGTCTCTCTTACGCCAACTATCAGCTCGAGGACTTCGAAGCGGCAAAACCATTCTGGATAGATCGAATGGAGTTAATGCTAGCTGAAGGCGACACTCTCGAGAGGGACGACTATTCTTACCTGAATGGATTGTACTTCACGTTGGAAGACTTTGAGTCAGCACTAGACCTTACGAAGACCATGATCGTGCTTTTCGACGATAGAGCAGATTGGCAGAACCTCAGCGCAATCTATTCGAGCTTGGAAGAAGATGACCGTGGTGTACAGGCATTGAACCTCTTTTACTTGATGGGGTTGATGGAGGATGACACTCGCTATATTAACCTCGCGCAATCTCTCGCCGGAATCGATATTCCGTATACAGGAAGCAAAATACTTGCCGAGGGTATGGAAAAGGAGATCGTCGAAAACGACGAGCAAAACTTAACGCGCCTAACTCAGATGCACCTGATGGCTAGCGAATACGAGAGTGCGCTGGAGCCTGCTATAGCAGCAGCAGAAGCAGATGAAACTGGTGACGGCTACGACACGCTAGGCTACATCCATTACGTACTTCATGACTATGAATCGGCTGCTGAAGCGTTTCAGTCAGCTATCGATAAGGGCGACCTGAGTGATCGCTCTGACACTCTCATGTTCTTATCGCGTGCCTTTTTAGAGTTACGTGACTTCGATGCGGCTACCGAAGCAGCCACAGACGCAGCAGATGCAGGCGATGAGCGTTCTACTAAATCGGCGCGGGACTTCCTCCGAGCAATTGACGGACGACGCACGTTCTACAACACAATTTCTGGTCGCAAGGAAGATGCTATAGATTTTTATCAGCCTTATCCGTCATTACAGTAAATTGAGATAGTGGGGCAAGCTTGAAATACTAGGCTAAGCCCCCATTTAAGACCCAATCATGCAGCGAATACTGCAGATTGGGTTTTTTTATGGGTCGAGTTTTCGGCCTAGCTAGCGAACATAACGAGGATTGGTAAATGGCAGCACAGAAAGCGGAAACTAGAGGATTCGAGACCGAAGCGAAGCAGTTACTTCAGTTGATGATCCACTCTCTTTATAGCAATAAAGAGATCTTCCTGAGGGAACTGATATCGAATGCCTCGGACGCAGCGGACAAATTGCGCTTTGCAGCTCTTTCTCAGCCTGAGTTGTTGGAAAGCGGCGGAGAGCCGAAGGTACAGATCGATTTCGACACCGAGAAGAATATCCTGATCATCAGCGATAACGGTATCGGGATGACTAGAGACGAGGTAATCACCAATCTCGGGACCATTGCTAAATCAGGGACAGCACAATTCCTGGAGAATCTAACCGGTGATCAGAAGAAGGATTCCCAGTTAATCGGCCAGTTCGGTGTTGGTTTCTATTCTGCCTTTATCGTCGCCGATAAGGTGGAGGTACGAACCCGTAAAGCGGGCACTTCTGAAGAAGAAGCCACGCTCTGGATTTCCGAGGGCGAGGCAGACTACTCACTCGAGGCTACCGTTAAGCCAAGCTCGGGAACAGAGATTACGTTGCATCTCAAGACCGAGGAAAAGGAATACGCAGAGAGTTACCGTCTGCGCAGCATAGTAAAGAAATATGCCGACCATATTTCTATTCCAGTCTTAATGCAGAAAGAAGACATGGGCGGGGCGGATGTGGATGCCGACACGGATGCTAGTGAAGAAGGTGAGGCTAAGAAAGACGAAGAGAAAGCCGTGGAGTACGAGGCTGTCAATGAAGCGAAGGCACTTTGGACTCGGTCTCGTAAGGATGTAAAAGCCGACGAGTATAAAGAATTTTACAAGGCTGTTAGCCATGACTTCGAAGATCCTCTTGAATGGAGTCATAACAAGGTCGAAGGAAAGTTGGAATATACTAGCCTGCTATATGTGCCAGCTCGCGCCCCGTACGATTTATGGAACAGAGATTCGGCAAAGGGGCTAAAGTTATATGTCCAACGCGTCTTCATTATGGATGACGCGGAGCAATTCTTGCCGCTCTATCTACGCTTCATGAAGGGCATCGTAGATTCGAATGATATTTCGCTTAACGTCTCTCGTGAAATTCTACAGGAAGATCCCGTAGTAGATTCTATGCGTAGCGCACTAACCAAGCGTGCTTTAGACATGCTAGAAAAAATGCGCAAGAAAGATAAAGATAAATACAACGGTTTCTGGAACGAGTTCGGTCAGGCATTGAAAGAAGGGCCTGCTGAAGACTTTGCGAATAAAGAGAAGGTCGCGAAACTCTTGCAGTTTACAACTACTCATTCTGAATCAGACGCGCAAGATCAATGCCTAGACGAATACGTTTCACGCATGAAGGATGATCAAGAGAAGATTTATTATCTCGTCGCAGAATCTGCAAAAGCTGGTCGCAACAGCCCTCATATTGAAATTTTCAGGAAGAAGGGCATTGAAGTCATACTGATGCATGATCGAATCGACGAATGGCTAATGAGTCATTTGCAGGATTTCGATGGACACCAATTCCAAGACATTAGCCGCGGCGAGTTAGACCTCGGTAAGTTGGAAGACGAAGATGATAAGGAAGTGCAGGAAAAGACCGAGAAAGAATTCGTAAAGTTGGTTGAGCGAATCAAAGAGAACTTAGGTGATAAGGTCAAAGAAGTTAGAGTGACTCACCGGTTAACCGATTCGCCTGCATGTCTAGCCGTAGATGATCACGACATGGGTATGCAGATGAGAAAGATCATGGAGGCCTCGGGCCAGACGGTGCCGGAAACGAAGCCGATTTTTGAGATAAACCCGGCTCATCCCTTGTTGGTGAAGCTAGATAAAGAAGCGGATGAGGATCGCTTTGGCGACATCGTCTCGATCTTGTTTGGCCAGGCCGGCCTCGCTGATGGCGTGCAACTAGAAGATCCCGCAGACTTCTCCAAGCGGCTCAACAAGTTGTTGCTAGAGCTGGTTGACTAGCCTAAAAGCAAAGCGACGTCCTCACAGCAGTAACACTGCTGCGAGGACGTCTACATTTTTTCGAGGGTTTCAATACCCAACAGGTCAAGACCCTGCTGGAGTGTGGCTGCGGTAAGCGCGGACAACGCGAGACGTGAGTCTCGCAGTTGCGCATCCGCCTTTAGAATAGGGCATGACTCATAGAAGCGCATGAACATACCTGCTAACTCATAGAGATAGTTACACAATAAATTTGGATAGCAATCTCGCGCTACCATGTCTACGACCTCAGATAGTTGCATAATCTTCAGTAATAGATTTCTCTCAGCCAGCTCAGCTACAGAAGTAATCTGCACGTTCTCTAAGCCCGTCTCCTGTTTTCTTAATATGCTGCGAATTCGCGCATAGGCATACATTAGATACGGAGCAGTATTACCTTCGAATGACAGCATGCTAGACCAATCGAAAACGTAGTCGCTGGTTCTGTTCTTCGACAAGTCCGCGTACTTAACAGCGGCAATACCCACCTTCTCAGCGATCTCGGAATACGTTGCTTCGTCTAGCCCTGGGTTCTTTTGTGAAACCAGTTCGTGAGCACGTCGTATCGCTTCATCCAATAAATCTACAAGCTTGATCGTATCGCCCGAACGAGTCTTAAACGGCCTGCCATCGCTTCCCATCATCGTGCCGTAAGCGATATGTTCAAGCGAAATATTTTCCGAGGAAAATCCTGCTTCACGCGCAACGGCGAACACCTGTTGAAAATGTAGCGACTGCCGAGCATCGACAACATACAGTGAGCGTTCTGCTTTCAGATCAAAAGAACGGTATTTAACAGCGGCGAGATCGGTTGTGGCATAAAGATAGCCGCCGTCTGTTTTCTGAATGATAACTGGTAATGGATCGCCATCTTTTCCGGTGAACTCTGGTAAGAACACACAGCGCGCGCCATTAGAAATTGAAAGTAGGGAAGCGTCTTCTAGCTGTTTTACAACACCTTCGAGGTCTTTGTTGTAGAAGCTCTCTGCCTTGAGGTCTTTGCGGCTTAGCGTTACATTGAGCTTGTCATATATTGCGTGGCAGTGCTTCAGCGATTCGTCGATGAACTGCTGCCAAACTACTAAATGATCTGCATCGCCGCCCTGAAGTTTTACAACACTGGCGCGCGCCGTATCGGCAAAGTCTGGGTCAGCGTCGAATCGTTCTTTCGCCGCACGGTAAAAAGATTCAAGATCGGCAAGTTGGGTTGGTAGGTCACCTTGCGAGACGCTGAGCTCGCGCATATAGGAGATCAACATTCCAAACTGGGTTCCCCAGTCGCCTACGTGATTCTGCCGAATTATTTCGTGACCTTGGCGTTCAAGTACGCGCGCTAGGCAATCGCCTATGATCGTGCCGCGTAGATGTCCTACGTGCATTTCCTTAGCTAGGTTGGGCGAAGAGTAATCGACCACGATCTTTTCGACTTTATTTGTTGTCGGTATCAGTTTTCGCGTGTCGCTGCGAATCTCAAATGCGCGCTGCATTAATGTGGGATCGGATAGGTGAATATTGATGAAGCCTGGGCCGGCTACTTCTAACTTCGCGATGAGAGGGTTCGCATCGGCAGTGATCTTTCCAACTACATCACTGGCAAGCTGTCTAGGATTGGCTCCGACTTTCTTCGCAATCGACATAACCCCATTGCTTTGATAGTCACCGAATTCCGGTTTAGATGCTGTTATGACATTCGGGTCGCAATCAGCTAGTCCAGAGACTGCGCTTAGGGCTTCGCCAATGAGCTGGTGTAGTGTTTGTTTGAGGGTATTCATGGATTTAGACAAGCGTAAAAAGGAAAGAATTGTACACCATTATTCGAGGCGCAGATTGGTGTAAAATAGCGAATTCTTGAATTTAACTAACTCTTAGCAGTTTTAACCCCTAGACCTTAGTCAGAGGAAGCCCGTGAAAAGTAATACTAGTGTCAGTGACGCCGTTCAGTTGGTTCGCGTCGAGAAGTCTCATATCGGGCAGCGTCTAGATAACTTCCTTATTAGGCACCTCAAGGGCGTTCCTAGGACGCGTATATACCGGCTGATCCGCCGAGGAGAGGTTCGGGTTAATAAGAAACGCTGTAAGCCAGAACGCAAACTCGATATGGGTGATGAGGTGCGCATCCCACCCTACACGTCTAATTACAGCGAACAGACCGCGAAGCCTAGTCCAGCACTGCAGGAATTTCTATTAAATAGCATCCTGTTGGAGAACGATGATCTGCTGGTGATCAATAAGCCAGCCGGCATGGCTGTGCATGGCGGCACTAGTGTTGCCATGGGTCTCATCGAAGCGCTTCGTCAATGTAAGCCCGAATGGGCTGAGCTGGAACTAGCCCATAGGATCGATAGAGGGACGACGGGCTGCCTTGTCATATCTAAAAACTCTATATTTTTAAAGCATATACAGAACGAATTTAAAGTAAAAAATGTTAAAAAGCACTATCTCGCTTTGGTTCATGGCAGTTGGCCCGAGTCCCTTACTATAGTCGATGCGCCCTTGCAGAAAGACCCCGTGGGGGAGAATGAGCGCATCGTTCGAGTGCTAGAAAGTGGCAAACCCTCTCTGACTCGTTTTGCCGTAAAACAACATTTCGAGGGGGCAAGTCTGATTGAGGCGATGCCGGAGACGGGGCGTACTCATCAAATTCGTGTGCATTGTCAGCATTCGGGTCATGGAATAGTAGGGGACGACAAGTACACTTTTAAGGCCAAGAACAGCGCTCTTGCTTTGGTTAAAAACCTCTGCCTACATGCCTGGAAAATCGAATTTGAACTCCCGGAGGGGGTTGCGCCTATCCGTGTGGAAGCGCCTATCCCAAACCATCTAGACTCGTTAATACAAAAATTGGGTAAATAGCTTTAAATACAGGTGCTTAGAGAATTATCTAAGCTATAAAAATTGCGATAAATCTTTGACAGATGACGGCCATACGCCTATTATGCGCGCCTGATGTCAGATAGCTCTATTCCAGCCTACGCAGATACCCGTAAAATCTTCCAACAAGAAGAGAATATTCGCGGGAATTTGGGCCTAGATAGGCTGCCTCGGTTCCGTAAGACCCTGGCGAATGATCAGGGGGTAGTGTCGCTCGAGCTGAAGTTTACGTTCGGTGAAGCGAAAGAGCGGTTAATAGAGGGCAGTTTGCAGGCCCAAGTAAATGTTTTCTGTCAACGTTGCCTTAAGCCTCTAGCTATAGCGCTAGCGGACGACATAAAGCTGGCACTAGTGCGAGATGAAGAAGCGGCGCAACGACTAGACGCGGAATTGGATCCTTGGTTTTGTGAGGATCACAAACTAGATCTAGCCGAGTTAGTCGAAGAGCAATTGATTTTATGCACGCCAATTGTGAGTTATCACGAAAGTGGCGAATGTATGAGTCAGAAGGATTATGTAGCGGGTGAAGATGCTACAGAAAGTGTTGCTAGCGAAAGCCCGTTTGCAGTGCTTAGATCACTTAAAGATAGTGACACGAGCGATTGAAACAGTTTAAAGAATTTGTATTAGGAGATTGAAATGGCAGTTCAAAAAAGCAAGGTCACCCGTTCACGGCGTGGCAAGCGAAGAACTCACGATTCCCTTACGGGACCTACGCTATCTACAGACCAGACGACTGGAGAGATTCACCGTCGCCATCACGTAACGGCTGACGGATTCTACAAAGGTAAGAAAGTACTGGATATCGGCGAAGGCTAGAGCACTCAGCCTTGAGTTTACTTAAGCGCATAGCAATCGACGCTATGGGCGGTGATGGAGGGGTAAGAGTTACTCTCCCAGCCGCCTTGCACGCTCTAGAATTAAATTCCGATCTATCAGTTACCCTCGTTGGCGATAAAAGCCAAATAGAGCCCTACCTGGCCTCTATCTCTGGCGCGCTCGCCGATCGCATCTCCATAGACCATACACTCGACGTCATCAGTGACGAGGATAAGCCCGCGCATGTCTTGCGCAGCGGCAAGACATCCTCGATGTATAAAGCTGTACAGTTGCTCCAAGACGGTCGCGTAGAAGCCATGGTTAGTGCCGGTAACACGGGTGCGCTACTGATGATTGGCAGACACCTGCTGAAGACAATAAGCGGTATTCAAAAGCCGGCCATAGTGGCTAGCATTCCTGGCGCTACACGGCAGTGTTTTCTGCTCGATGTGGGTGCCAATCCCGAAGTTGATGCACAACAATTATTCGAATTTGCCGTAATGGGCTCGGTTCTCGCCGAATCCCTGCAAGGCGAAGTCGCCAAGGTTGGTCTGCTCAACATCGGTTCCGAACAATTTAAGGGCACTGAAGAAGTTCGTGATGCAGGTGCGCTGATGGATCGTTGCCCGGCATTCGACTATGTCGGCTTTATCGAAGCAAACGAACTATTCGAAGGCAGAGCAGATGTGGTTGTCTGCGACGGATTTGTAGGCAATGTGACAATCAAGACCAGTGCCGGTGTTGCGAATGTCGTCAAGAAACTGCTGGCCTCGCAGATATTTACAGGCTCTACAAGTTCATCCGAGAACGAGAGCAAGACTAAGCTATTCAAGAGCCTTAGTGAGCAAATCAATCCCCATCGTTTCAACGGAGCGAGCCTATTGGGCCTCCAAGGCAGCATAATAAAAAGCCATGGCAATGCAACGATAGAAGGTTTCGCCTACGCCATCCAGCAAGCGGTTAGGGAGGCAGAAAATGCCGTTCCTGAATTGATAAGAGAAAAAGTAGCTGCGATCATTGCAGCAAGTTGAGCAGCCTACTGTTTAACCCCTGATTATTTAGACCGTAATTAGCACATCAAAATAAGAATAAGCGAGGCTCGATACCAGAATGAATAATATTGGATTTGTCTTTCCAGGCCAGGGGTCGCAGAAGCTAGGCATGTTGGCGGATCTGGCGACACACTTCGCCGTGGTAACGGATACCTTCGCCGAGGCATCGGCTGTATTAGATACAGACCTCTGGGAAGTAAGCCAGATAGATCAGCACGAGCAACTCAATCAGACGGACATTACGCAGCCCGCGCTATTGGCCGCATCGGTCGCTATTTGGCGAGTCTGGCAGGAGCAGCAAGGTACGCAGCCAGCGATTCTGGCGGGGCACAGTCTTGGCGAGTACTCTGCGCTAGTCTGTTCCGGCGTGCTTGCCTTCGGCGACGCGATTCAACTCGTTCATCAACGAGGCCGCCATATGCAGGCAGCGGTAAGCGCCGGTACCGGGAAAATGGCAGCGATAGTCGGTTTTGATGACGATAAAATAGCAGGGCTTTGCGAGCAGGCGGCTCAAGGGCAGGTAGTTACCGCCGCTAATTTCAATTCTCCCGGGCAGACCGTCATAGCCGGTGATGTTGATGCCGTTGAGAGAGCGATGGTTCTGTGCGTCGATGCGGGTGCTAAGAGAGCGCTGCCACTGAATGTCAGCGTTCCTTCGCACTGCGAGTTGATGAGGCCTGCCGCCGAGCAACTGCAGGCGGAATTGGATAGGGTGCAATTCAATTCCCCGCAGATTCCTGTAGTGCAGAACGTGAACGCGCAGATATGTGAAGATCCAAGTCTGATAAAGGAAAACTTGATAAAGCAGTTGTACGCACCTGTCTTGTGGGTAGGTTCTGTAAAATGTATGCGCGCGAACGGTGTTGAAAAAATACTCGAATGTGGCCCAGGAAAGGTGTTAAGTGGGCTGATCAAGCGAATCGAGCCAGATATAAACTGCTTCGTCAGTGAGGGTCCAGAGGGTCTGGCCAGCGCACTAGCCGAGTTATCGACTTAGCCGCTGAACCTCATGGGCTGGCAGCAACTTAAGAATAAAGAGCTAAAGAATAAGGGAAAGAGGACATGAACGATTCTACGACAATAGCGCTGGTAACAGGTGCAAGCAGAGGGATAGGCCGTGCCATAGCCTTGGATTTGGGCAATCGCGGATTTACCGTTATCGGCACAGCAACCTCCGATTCTGGGGCGCAGAGCATTAGTAGCTATTTAGCCGAGAATTCGATTTCCGGAGAGGGCATGTGCCTAGATGTTTCCTCTGATGAATCTGTCGCCATGATGATGTGTGCTATCCTCGAAAAACACGGAGTCCCGACGGTATTAGTTAATAACGCAGGCATAACCAAGGATAACCTACTCATGCGCATGAAGGCAGACGAGTGGTCCGACGTGATCGATACGAACCTCGGCTCCATGTATCGCCTGTGTAAAGCCTGCATGAAAGGTATGACCAAGGCTCGCTGGGGTCGGATAATTAATATCAGCTCAGTAGTAGGTTCGAGCGGTAATGCTGGACAGTCAAATTATGCGGCATCTAAGGCCGGCATCGAAGGCTTTAGTCGCGCCCTCGCTAAGGAGATAGGCTCTAGAGGGATAACGGTAAATGCTGTTGCTCCGGGCTTTATAGCAACAGATATGACCAAAGATCTACCCGAGAAGAAGGCTGAGGCTATTCTATCGTCAATTCCTCTGGGTCGGCTAGGGAAGCCTGAGGAGATCGCCGCGGTGGTAGGTTTTCTAGCCTCCGATAGTGGCGCCTACATCACTGGAGAGACGCTACACGTGAACGGCGGCATGTATATGACGTAACGTTAAGTGATTGAGTTTTATAAGGGTTTATGGCATGAGGCTTATTTTTTAATTTAGACATTACATCGCATGAAAATAGAGGTAAACTTGCGTCCTGAATTATTCGCTGGGTATCTGCGAGGCCCGCGAAGAGCATTAAGCTGGCACAAAGTTTAGTGAAAACAATGTAATTAGATTGTTTGAAATTTACCCGAATAACCAATAACAGGGCTGTTCAAAAGGCCACTGGCAACACAGCTAGAAAACAGTATTAGGAGCTAATAAAAGATATGAGTAGCATTGAAGAGCGCGTTAAGAAAATTGTCTGCGAGCAGCTGGGCGTAAAGGAAGACGAAGTAAAGCCTTCTGCTTCTTTCGTTGAAGATTTAGGCGCTGATTCTCTAGATACAGTCGAATTGGTGATGGCATTAGAAGAGGAATTCGAAACAGAGATTCCTGATGAAGAGGCCGAAAAGATTACTACTGTTCAATTGGCCACTGACTATATCAACTCACACCTGTAACACTGAACAGCAGCACGAAACAGAGCTACTCTAGTTTATTCTTGAGTAGCTTTTGTTTATCTGGCGTTTGCTGTTTTTAGTCAGGAGATCAAAGCATTGAGTAGCAGAAGAGTAGTGGTGACTGGACTAGGTCTTATCACTCCAGTTGGGAATGATGTCGATACCACCTGGAACGCCATGAAGAATGGTCAGTCTGGCATTAATACGATTGAGTATTTTGATACTTCCGACTTCAGTACTCAGTTTGGCGGCACAGTCAAAGGCTTCGAATGCACTGACTATATGTCCGCCAAAGAAGCCCGGCGCATGGATACTTTCATGCACTACGGCATCGCTGCCGGCGTTCAGGCTATTCAAGATTCCGGTATAGATGAAACCAATCTCGATCGTAGGCGCGGCGGTGTCGCAATTGGTTCGGGTATCGGTGGTATCGGTAGCATCGAAGAGGCCACTCTGACCATTCAAAAATCCGGTCCTCGTAAAGTATCTCCCTTCTTCGTTCCTGGCTCAATAGTAAACATGATAGCCGGTTCACTCTCAATTCGATTTGGGTTGCAGGGTCCTAATATAGCAGTCGTAACTGCTTGTACTACGGGTACTCATAACATCGGCCTAGCAGCCAATATGATTGCGAACAACCAAGCTGATGTCATGGTCGCCGGTGGTGCCGAAATGGCTACCACGCCGGTCGGGCTTGGTGGTTTCTGCGCAGCTAGAGCGCTTTCCCAAAGAAACGATGATCCGCAGAGTGCGAGTCGTCCTTGGGATAGAGATCGTGACGGTTTCGTACTCAGTGATGGTGCTGGAATCATGGTGCTCGAAGAATACGAACACGCAAAGAATCGTGGCGCGAATATTTACGCAGAACTAGTTGGCTTCGGCATGAGCGGAGATGCCTACCACATGACATCCCCTTCCGAAGGTGGCGCAGGTGCGGCTCAATGTATGCAGAATGCATTGGATAGTGCGGGCCTGAATGCGACAGACGTGGAATATGTAAATGCACATGGCACTTCGACAATGGCCGGAGATATCGCCGAAACGCAGGCGATAAAAACCGTCTTCGCGGGCCATACCGATAAGCTCTGCGTCAGTTCTACAAAATCGATGATAGGTCATCTGTTAGGTGCATCAGGATCTGTCGAGGCAATCGTGTCAGTTTTGACGCTGCGCGACCAGGTGATTACCCCGACCATAAACCTTGATAACCCAGATGAAGGCTGTGACCTCGATTACGTTCCAAATGAAAGTCGCGAGCAGGAAGTTAATGTCGCGCTATCTAATTCATTTGGCTTCGGCGGCACTAACGGCAGCTTGATTTTCTCTAGGCTTAAATAGCCGGTTTCCCCTCATGCTCGACGGACCCTTGCAGAGTTTAATCAACGGACAGCAAGCGGAGCACATTTCAATTCGCAATCGCGGATTTCAATACGGCGACGGCTGTTTCGAAACCGTTAGAGTCCTCTCTAACAAACTGATACTCTGGCCAGCACACCTCAAACGACTAGAGCTTGCCTGCAAAACGCTGCATCTATCTGTAAACTTCGATTTACTACAAAGTGAAATGTCACAGTTACTGCAGGCCAATACGGCAGCGGACGTCATCCTAAAGATCATCATAACTCGCGGAGAAGGCGGCAGAGGCTATGCCCCAGCTGCGCAGTCTGACTGTACGCGCATACTGCAGCTAATAGACTATATCGCTCCTGCTACAAGCAATGGCGCAAGAGTAGTCGTATGCCAGCATAGGCTTTCGAGCAATTCGCTTTTAGGCGGCATCAAGCACCTGAATAGGTTGGATCAAGTGTTAGCCAGCGCGCAGATACCGGCAGATTGTGATGAAGGCTTGTGCATGGATGAGGGGGGCGATGTTATCGAAGGCTGCAGAAGCAATTTACTGCTCGTTGTAGATGATGGGCTCGTTACGCCAGATCTTAGCAAAAGCGGTGTCGAAGGCGTTATGCTAAACCACCTGATCGATAAATTCTCGAAGCGGGGCGCGCGGGTGTTAAGGAAAACTATTAGCCTCTCTATGCTGAAAACATCTAGCGAGATCTTGCTCTGCAATAGCGTCTTTGGCGTTTGGTCAGTAGCCGAGATTCAGAATGGGGATTGGCGAACAGCTCTCGAAGAGAAGCCTTTCACCGCAGCTGCTCTAGACATCCAAAACAAGCTCTTTCGAAACAGCGCATGATGAACAGACGACACCTATTTATAGTTAGCGTAACAACCTTCGCAATCTTCGTTGCGGGAGCTCTCGTTAGTTATAGGACATTGTTTTCGGAGGTCGCATTACTATCAGCTGATTCCGCTCCTGTGAAAATAGAGGTGGTGGCAGGAAGCTCCTTATCACGGGTTGCAATAGAGCTTGGCGAGGCTGGCATTCTGCCAAGCCCTACATTGTTCAAGTTGTGGGCGCGGTTGAACGGAGTCGAGAACAGCATCCAAACTGGGGAATACGAGCTACAGGCTGGGATCACGCCGGCGCAGATGCTGGATAAAATCGTCCGGGGCGATGCCGTGCAGTATCGAATAACCATTGTCGAAGGATGGACCTTTCAACAGGCATTGGATGCGATTTGGCGCGCGGAAAACATACGCGGCAGTCTAAATAATAGTAGTCCTGCAGAGATTGCTCTGCGCATGAACCTGAACGTCGAGAACCCCGAAGGCTTGCTCTATCCTGACACCTATTTCTATACGAAGGGAACTCTGGATATCGAGTTGTTGCTGAGAGCGAATGAAAGACTCGATACCGTATTGAGCGAGGTTTGGGAGTCGCGACTAGGCGCCTTGCCCTATGCCAATTCCTATGAGGCGCTCGCCATGGCTTCCATTATCGAGAAGGAATCGGCGAATAACAGCGAACGCAGCCTTATCTCTGGGGTCTTCGTAGCACGCTTAGGTCTAGGTATGCGGCTGCAGTCCGATCCGACGACGATCTATGGAATGGGCGATCGTTATGCAGGTAATATTAGCCGTGCAGATTTATTAGAGGAGACTCCCTATAATACTTATAGAATCGATGGCTTGCCGCCGACCCCGATAGCGTTAAGCGGAGAAGCGTCGATAGTTGCAGCGCTTAATCCCTCTGCTTCTGACTATTTGTATTTTGTGGCAAGGGACGATGGGAGTCATCAATTCTCGCGTACCTTGGAAGAACATAATGCAGCCGTTCGTGAGTATCAGTTAGGCCCCAGCAACTAGGCTGGGGTATTTAGGCTTATCCCAAGCTGTCGGGCACTGTGAATTGCTAGCAAAAAGTGAAAAATAATGACACATAAGCGAGGCGTCTTTTTGACTCTGGAAGGTGCAGAGGGAGTAGGCAAGAGTACAAATATTGAATTCATCACTGAGCATCTAGAACAGCGCGGAATCGAATACGTGCTTACTCGTGAGCCCGGCGGCACACCACTGGCAGAAAGGATCCGGGATCTCTTGCTGATGGTACACGAAGAGCCAATGTCCGAGCTAAGCGAATTGTTACTCGTATTTGCCGCTAGAGCACAGCACCTTGATAAAGTTATAGAGCCCGCTCTCGCAGCAGGAAAATGGGTCGTCTGCGATCGTTTTACCGATGCGACATTTGCCTACCAGGGAGCGGGGCGCGGACTGAGTATAGAGACGATTGGCCAACTGCAGTCTATGGTGCAGGGCGAACTGCGGCCTGACCTGACTATAATCTTAGATCTCGACCCAGAAATTGGAATGCAAAGGGCGAGCAACCGCGGCGAGCTTGATAGGTTCGAGCGGGAGCAGCAGAGTTTTTTCCGCAGTGTCCGGCAAGGCTATCTTGATATCGCAGCAGCCGAGCCCGAGCGCTGTTTGGTAATAGATGCATCCAAGCCCTTAGTGGATGTCAAACTGGATTTGTTGGCTGCCTTAGAGCAGGGACTTTCTAGAATCACGTAAAGTAGAAAATTGATGACTGCGAATTCAGAAAATGCTTTAAGCGCGCCATTTCCTTGGCAGGGTGCTCAGTGGGCACAACTTAGCCGCGCATTCGCAGCGAGTCAGTTGGCACACGCCTATCTATTCAGCGGCAGCGAAGGTTTAGGTAAATCCCTCTTCGCCGACAACTTCGCGAGATACGTTTTGTGTCTGAATCCAGTTGTCCAAAGCACCGTAGGCGGACTTGCGGATACGGATGTTGCCTGCGGGATCTGCTCGAACTGCATCAAATGTGGTGCGGGTAACCACCCTGACATCCTCACGATCGAGCCGGAAGAGGGCAGCAAGAACATCAAGATTGATCAGATACGCTGGCTATCAGAATTCGTGATTCGCAGCAGCCATTCTGGTGGAGCGAAGGTGGTTATCATCGCAGGCGCGCATCTTCTAAATGCGAATGCGGCGAACGCTCTATTAAAAACCTTGGAAGAACCGAACAGCAATACTCATGTTCTGCTCGTGTCCGATCACCCAGGTCGACTCGTAGCTACAATACGAAGTCGCTGCCAGAAACTCGCATTTCAAGCTCCCAGTGCAAACGTTGCAGCCGGCTGGTTGCAGGCGATTACCGGGGCAGGGAACGTAGACGCAATTCTTGAGGCTAGTGACATGAGACCACTCATTGCACTGCAGTTAGCAGAAGGAGACTCGCTACAGGCGAGGGCGCAATTCTTACAGAGTATCTGTGACGTAAAAACAGGCAAGAAATCAATTCAACAAGTGCTCGCGCTAATCTCGAAGAATGGAGAATTGGAAGTATTGCAGCACTTCTCTGCATTCTTGTCTAAACTTACTCAATACAGTCTAACCGGTATCACCGATAACGAAGACAATCCCGCACTCCGAAGTATGTACACTCTGTTGGTTCCTTCCGAGGATAGATCACTAGCGCAGAGCGTTGCTAGATCGTTAGCACTTTTCTATACCGAGGTAGAGACTGCGCGAAAACAACTAGTCTCTAGTACAAACCCAAATCCACAGCTCATTATGGAGTCGATTCTGTGGCAATGGAGTAAGCTTAACCTGCGCTAGTTAAATAGCGCACAGTACTTATAAACAGTAGCAGGAAGAGGGGTCGCTCAGCATCGCCAGCACAGCCGTTCTTTCGATTCGCATAGACAGCATCGACACACTAAAAAGCGCTTATATGCCATTCCTAAAGAATGGCGGCCTGTTCTTACCTGTTGCGGCGGGCCCGCAAAAGAGAGAGCAGTCACATCGCAGCTATAAGTTTCAAGACAACGTGTGCCTCCTATTACAACTTCTCGATGATTCGCAGCGATACTTCTGCATAACTAAAGTCGCCTGGATAACGCCGACTAAAATCCGTGGCGATGGCTGCAATGGGATAGGGCTGCACTTCGATAGAAGTAACTCAGAGATTAGATCATTAATCGAATCCAGATTGAGTAGTCACAAGAGTGAGCTCAGTAACTCGCAGACCCTTTAGAGTTTATTCTGCCGCTCATAGTTAAAGTTGGACCTACAGCTCGACGCACTCGGCAATGTGGGTGGCTATAGCAAGACTTGCCGTGAGTCCCGGCGACTCCATGCCGAATAGCTGAATCAGGCCAGGGAGGCCATGCGTACTTTCTTCTTGGATTTCGAAGTCGGCTGCCGCTTCACCTAGCCCCGATATTTTCGGCCTGACTCCTGAGTATGCAGGCTTTAGGTCGTTACTATTAATCGCCGGAAAATAGGAAGAGATACTTTTCGCAAACGCTTTCGCCTTGTTGCCGTCAATCTCGAAATCGACATTCTCGACGTACTCACTATCTGGGCCGAATTTAAGCTGCGATGACATGTCCATTGTCGCGTGAATTCCAAGGCCAGCCATATTGGCTTCGGGCATTGGATAGACTAAATGAGAAAAAGGATTGCGTCCACGGTAGTCGAAGTAGTCGCCCTTGCAATAATGAAGCTTGGGAATAGTGTTCTTTGGCACGGCAGATACAACGCGCGCAATAGATTGTGCCTCTAGTCCGGCCGCATTGATTACCTGCCGGCAATTAAATTCATAACGCTCAGCGTTTCGATTCTCATCGAGTTGGCACTGTACGACGAAGGCGTCGGCTTCACTGTCAATTTTCTCTACGCGCGAGTAGGGCGAAAACTGCACGCCAAGATTCTCCGCTAGATGCAGCAGGCTTTGCATATAGCTGTGGCTATCAATTATTCCAGTCGAGGGGGAGTACAAAGCGGCATCCGCTTCGATGTGGGGTTCTAATTTCTGCAGCTGCGCTCTATTCAAAAGCTGCAGGTCTAGTACGCCGTTCGCGATTGCATTTTTCTTAAGCTGCTCAAGCGCATCGACTTCTGAATTCTTTGCGACTATAAGTTTGCCAATTTTCTGATGTGGAATATCGAACTGTGAACAGTGACTATATAGTAGCTCTTTACCTGCAACGCAAAGCCCTGCCTTTAGGCTGCCGGCTGGATAGTAGATTCCAGCATGAATCACTTCGCTATTGCGGCTGCTTATGTGTTGTCCAAAGCTCGACTCGCGCTCTAGGATCACAATGCTTATATCTTGATTCTTGTATTTCTTAGCAAGCTCGTAAGCTATGGCCAAACCAATCACGCCGGCGCCAATCACACAAATATCAAAACTATCCCTATCGCTCATAAATTTTGCCTTACTATTCCTGAGACGAACAGTCCGCCTGCTCTTTATTCGCCAACAATATTTCTGAAGGTCAAATTGATGCGCGCCTCAAGTAATCCCTTCTCCTTCGGTAGTTGATGCAACCAATGTTGCTGCATTGTCCCGCCCATTATAAGTAGGCTTCCATGACGCAGCGACAATTTATATTTCTTTGCCGGCGTCTGATATTTCTGCTTTAACTCGAAAATTCTTTCTGCCCCCAGGCTTACAGATGCAATCACTGGAGTATCGCCTAGCTCGGCTTCATCGTCGGCATGCCAGGCGACGCTGTCTTGCCCGTCTCTATAGAAGTTGATCAAGACGGAATTGAAAGTTGTGGCGCTTAGGTCGGCAACGCGGTCGTGAATGGTTCTTACTGTTTCATGCCAGGGGCAGGGAGTGAGTCTCACTCCAGAGTAGCCATACTCACTCACCGAATCACCCATCCAGCATTGCAGTCGTGGTATGGCGCGTAGCTTACCAGCAATCCTGAGGTGCTCTTGCCGCCATGGAATATCCGCTATCAGCCTTTTAAGCATCTGGTCAGCCTTAGCTAGGTCAATTATCTGCGGATACTCAAGCAATTCCGCATTACTGATGGAATGCTTAATTGCTTCCTCTGAAGATTCATCGCCGTCGAATAAATTGGCTTGCATACTGGGTCTTATATTCTCGTAAGTGTAGCTAAGGCATAATGCCACTTGGATTTGTGCGTCGAGGCCTAACTGGACTCGAACAATAAAAGGATACAGGAACTTGGAACCATTTGATTACGATTTGTTTGTTATTGGAGCAGGCTCAGGAGGCGTTCGTGCGTCTCGGATAGCGGCGAGTTTAGGGGCGAGGGTAGCTGTCGCTGAGGAGCGATATTTCGGCGGTACCTGCGTGAATGTAGGCTGTGTACCCAAGAAACTATTTAGCTATGCAGCGCACTACTTCGATGATTTCGAAGACAGCAAAGGTTTTGGCTGGGAATTCGATAATTTACGTTTCGATTGGAGCGTCCTCAAAGCGAATAAAGATATTGAAATCAATCGATTGAATGATATATATAAATCGATGCTTGATTCAAACAATGTAGATATCTTCGAGGCCCGAGCCAGAATTTCTGGCCCCAATGAAGTTGTGGTCGACGGCAAGGTCATTAGCGCAAGGTACATAATGGTAGCTGTTGGTGGCTGGCCCTGGATTCCTGAGTTTCCCGGTAGCGAGTTAACCGTAAGCTCCAACGATGTCTTCGCCCTAGATCAGCTGCCGAAAGAGATTGCAGTAATGGGGGGCGGCTATATCGCCGTGGAGTTCGCGAGTATCTTCAGCCGACTTGGCTGCAAAACTAGCCTGATTTATCGTGGAGACCAGCTGCTACGAGGCTTTGATGAGGATATACGGAAGTTCATCACCGCCGAGATCGGCACTCATGTCAATCTATACCTCGAAGAAGATATTAGTGAAATACAAAAACAAAACAATAAGTTAGAAGTGTTATTTAAGTCAGGCTCTAAGCTAAGCTGCGATATGGTGCTCGCAGCAACCGGCCGGCTTCCACTTACAGACGACCTCGGCTTAGAGACCGTTGGCGTAACGCTCGCAAAAAATGGCGCTATCAAAGTTAATGATCAATTTCAGACAGAGCAGCCCAGCATCTATGCCGTTGGCGACGTCATCGACCGAATTGCGCTTACCCCGGTAGCCCTGGCCGAAGGCCAGATCGTCGCTAGAGCGTTATTCTCCGATGATGAAAAGGCTATGGATTATCGAAACATAGCCACAGCCGTATTCTGCCATCCAAATATCGGCACAGTTGGCCTATCTGAACAGGAGGCTCTAGACGCAGGGATGAAGGTAGATGTCTATGAGAGCGTGTTTAGGCCGCTGAAACACACGCTAAGTGGTCGAGATGAGAAATCCATGATCAAACTAATCGTGGACCAAGATTCAGATAGGGTAGTCGGTTTACACTTAGTAGCAGCTGATGCTGGTGAGATCGTTCAGGGATTGTCTGTAGCTATTAACTGCGGTGCAACCAAGGCTGACTTTGATCGGACCATTGGCATACATCCGACTTTGGCTGAAGAGTTCGTCACGATGCGAACTAAGCGAGTGGGTGACTAACGGGAATTGCATCACTAGGGTCATAATCATTGGGCCTGGGCTAGCATTTCTTAGTGTTAGCTCATGCCACTATTTCCGGTAATAAAGACGTCTAGTTACAGGGAGAGCTGAAATTCTTTCATTCAACTCGAATTACAGTATATTCCAATCTAAAAATACTTAGTCCGTAGAACAACTAGCTAGAATCAGTATCAAAATTAAATCAATGCTTAGAGCCATGCTAGTGTAAATGTAGGGCCTTTGAAGTTTGGACTTCCCAGCCTTTACTAGACACTTTCTAGCCTGGAAAAATAGTCTTCTTCAAACTTGGCTGGAGAAATACCTCCAGTATGACTATGCCGCTTTATTGGATTGTAGAACATCTCAATAAAATTGAATATCTCTGTCCTTGCATCATCTCTTGTTGAGTAGATCTTCCGTTGAGTTACGCGCTTTTTAAAGGTAGCAAAGAAGCTTTCAGCAACTGCATTGCCATGACAGTTTCCTCGGCGACTCATTGATGGCTTAAGATTATTTGCCTGTAAGAACGCCACGTAATCTGCGCTGCTGTATTGGCTCCCTTGATCGCTATGAACCAGCACCATCTCCTTGGGCTGTCTCTTCCATACCGCCATCATCAGGGCTCGAATCACCAAATGCCGATCAATATTTTTATCCATCGACCAACCAACTATGCGTCGTGAAAAAAGGTCTAGTACTGTGGCCACATACAAAAACCCTTCGTAAGTTCGCACATAAGTAATGTCACTCACCCAGGCTTGGTTCGGCGTATCAGGATTAAAGTTACGATCCAAAATATTGTCAGCAATGCTGCCTATCTTTCCACCTTTCATGTAGCGACGCTTGTAGCCTATTTGGGCTTTAAGCCTGTTTTCTCGCATGATTTTAGCAACACGATGAACACTACAGGCCTCGCCCGCATCACGAAGATCTCTGTGGATCCAAGGGCTACCATAGGTGCCACCACTGGCGATATAAAACTCCTTTATGCGTTTTAACAATCGCTGATCTTCAATAGCGTGGTCTGATAAGGGTTTGTCCAGCCATGCATAGAATCCACTGCGATGCAGCTTAAAAACACGACACATGGCCTCAATGGAAAACTCATCTCGATGATCACGAATGAAAACGTACTTTACCCTGGGTCGTTGGCAAAGTACTTTGCGGCCTTTTTTAAAATGTCGCGCTCCTCCGTCATACGCTTCAAATCAGCCTTGAGTCGAGCATTCTCCGCTGCAAGGTCAGTCTTATCAGCTTGTCGGGGGTTTGGTTCGCCGTATTTCTTTAGCCATAAGTACAAGCTATGCGTGGTGGTGCCAAGTCGCTTAGCCACATCGCTAACTGAATACCCCCTCTCAGTGACCTGCTTAACTGCTTCTTTCTTGAATTCCTCTGTATATCTTTTGCCTTTCATAAACACCTCTCATAGAGTTACATTTTAACGCTATTTGGTGTCTAGCAAAGGCTGGGAAGTCCATCTCCCTCTTTCCATTTGTTGTCGTCAACATGCACGTATAGCCTGTATTTCTAGATCCAGGGCAGAATATATAACATAATTATTTCTGCTGCAGATGCGGCGGGAAGTTATTCGGAATCTATAGTGTAGATAATAGCACCTAGAAATTGCTAGGAAGAAAAGTAATTACAGGGGCGTTTTGCGCGAGAAAAATTTTTCCATGCCTAAATAGGTTGTTAGAACGCGCTGGAAAATTAATCCGTCCTAAGCGATAGTTGTATCATGAGATCATCAATATACAAGAGTAGCCGATTTGCACGGTTAGCTTTTCAGCCTAATAAATCGACTTCCATTCTTAAGGGCAGTTTGCATCATTCGGCTATTAGTAGCGATTCGCGTTGGAATTAATCGAAGTTTAGATTGGTAGCTATCTCGGCTAGACTGAAATTACTCGATTCGAGAACACCTATGGGCGCGTTGCCTAGGTCGAGGATAGGATTTGAATTTTTAAGAGTAGGGTGAAAAATGCATCCAGCCGGTAATGATGTATTTAACCCCCGAGTTAACAACATTGCCTCTATGGGCATGGGTCCATTCTCCTGGCCAGATTAGTGTCTTTCCTTTCTCTGGCTGACTTTCAAAGTCTTGATGTTCGAAACGAGTAGAACCTCCGTCTTCGACATCATTCAGGTAAGTCATCCAGGCAAGCACGCGGTGTGATGTGTCAATCGTCGTGCGCT
>Ga0307995_1000065_pt1 | contig 70212 bp, 61 predicted proteins | sample EllFjometagen262_FD_203132 | JGI IMG/M metagenome (GOLD analysis project Ga0307995, IMG submission 203132) | Marine microbial communities from Ellis Fjord, Antarctic Ocean - #262 | ecosystem: Environmental > Aquatic > Marine > Unclassified | place: Southern Ocean | collected 2014-11-02 | reverse complement strand
GGGCCTGAGAAGTTTCGGGCGGGCAGTGACTTGTACTTCGAAAGGCACGATGGGCAGGCTGTAACTACAGAGGATTTTGTAAAGGCCATGGAGGATGCTAGCGGCATCGACCTAGGTCAGTTTCGTAGCTGGTACTATCAGGCTGGCACACCGGTTGTTTCTATCAGGAGTGAGTTCGACGCCGATAACAAACGCTACACTTTACATGTTAGCCAGTCCTGCCCCGACACTCCGGGACAGTCGAACAAGAAGCCATTGACTGTCCCGCTGCGGTTAGGTCTGCTGGGAAGCGATGGCAAAGACCTGCCGCTTAAGTTGCACGGTGATGATACTGCTACTAGCGAAACCGATAGGGTGCTGTCCGTAATTGAGGAAGAGCAGCAGTTCGTCTTCGAAGGCTTGGAATCTGAGCCAATACCCTCATTATTGCGTGGTTTTAGCGCGCCGGTGAGACTGCGCTACGACTACTCCCGTGCCGACCTGTTATTTCTTATGGTCAACGACAGCGATGGCTTTAACCGTTGGAATGCTTCGCAGTTGCTTGCAATTGGCTTGATCGACGAGCTTCAGTCTGATTTGGCGGAGGGTAAGGACCTAACTCTTCCGCAGAGTCTGGTTGACGCCTATGCCGGAGTGCTCGATTCGACTCTATCAGATCCTAGCGTGGATAAGGCAATGGTCGCACAGTTGCTTAGTCTTCCTACGGTTGGTTTTTTGATCGAGAGAGCCGAGGTCGTCGATGTTGAGAGCATTCACCGAGTGCGCGAATTTCTATTGAATGGGGTCGCCTCCAAGCTCTACTCATCATTTCTCGATGTGTACACGAATAACACGAGCGATGACCAGTACGCGGCGGACGCTGAATCAATAGCTAGACGGTCACTTAAGAACCTAGCGTTATCCTACCTGATGAGAAGCGACAAGGATGAGGCTGTTACGCTAGCGCAGGAGCAGTTTGTTCAGGCTAGCAATATGACCGACCAACTGTCGGGCCTACGCTGCCTAGTCAATAGTAGCGCAGATGCCGCTGTTGAATTAAAGCGCGATGCGCTAGATAGCTTTTATAAGCAATGGAGTCACGAGCCACTCGTGGTTGATCAATGGTTCGTGGCGCAGGCGGTCTGTCAGTTGCCTGGTAGCTTGGCTCAAGTTAAGCAGTTGCTTGAACATGCGGACTTCGATATTCGCAACCCGAATAAAGTACGGTCTCTGATTGGTGCGTTCTGTGGGCAGAATCATACTGGATTCCATGATGCCAGTGGCCAGGGTTATGAATTCTTGGCGGATCAAGTGCTGGTTCTAGATAAGCTGAATCCGCAGATAGCCTCTAGACTCCTAACACCGTTGACACGGTGGAGGAAATTCAGCGCTAAGCGGCAGGGATTAATGCAGGCGCAACTTCGGCGGATCAAGGCGCAAGAAGAATTATCAAAGGACTTATTTGAAATCGTGGAGAAGAGCACGATCTAGTTTGCGCCTATAGAGACGCTATAAAAGCGAAGCAAATAAAAAAGGTGGCCTAGGCCACCTTTTTTATTCAAGCAATATTTGCGTTTTACTATGCGACTTCCTGCACGTTAATCACGGGAATATTCTTCGCCCGGTCTGCCGCTTCCATAAAATCAGCAATCTCGTTGAAGTTCATATAACGATAGATGCTATCAGCCATGGTGTTGATGTTGCCCATATAGCTCATGTATTCATCCATGGTCGGGATTTTACCGAGCGCCGCGCAGACAGCTGCCAGCTCTGAGGATGAGAGATAAACATTCGCTCCCTGACCGAGCCGGTTGGGGAAGTTTCGCGTAGAGGTCGATACGACCGTAGAGTTTGGAGCGACTCGTGCCTGATTGCCCATGCATAGCGAGCAGCCTGGCATTTCGGTTCTTGCGCCCGATACGCCGAATACATTGTAGATTCCTTCTTCGCTTAGTTGGTGCTCATCCATTTTCGTTGGAGGCGCGATCCAAAGCTTCGCAGGAAGGCCGCCGTCGACCTGCTTTAAGACCTCGGCAGCCGCCCGGAAGTGACCGATGTTAGTCATGCAAGATCCGATGAAGACCTCGTCGATCTGTGTGCCCTGTACATCGGAAAGAGTCTTCACGTCGTCTGGGTCATTTGGGCAGGCCAGCAATGGCTCAGTAATCTCGTTAAGATCGATCTCGATTACCTTGTAGTATTCTGCATCTGCATCAGGTTCGAGCAGTTCTGGATTCTCCAGCCATGCTTCCATAGCTTGTGCGCGTCGCTCTAGGGTGCGCGCATCCTGATAGCCATTGTCGATCATCCAGCGAAGCAGCGTGATGTTTGACTTGAAGTACTCGATGATTGGCTCTTTATTTAGACGAACGCTACAGCCGCCGGCTGAGCGTTCTGCTGAGGCATCGGAAAGTTCAAAAGCCTGCTCAATCTTGAGGTCAGGTAGACCTTCGATCTCGAGAATGCGTCCGGAGAAAATATTCTTCTTGCCTTTCTTTTCCAAAGTGAGATCGCCGCTGCGTAGCGCCGCATAAGGAATCGAGTTGACGAGATCGCGCAGAGTAATACCGGGCTGCATTTTCCCCTTGAAGCGAACTAACACAGATTCAGGCATATCCAGAGGCATAACACCGGTCGCCGCTGCGAAGGCAACAAGACCAGAACCTGCTGGGAATGAGATGCCGATAGGGAAGCGTGTATGAGAATCGCCTCCAGTGCCTACCGTATCGGGCAGCAACATGCGGTTTAGCCAAGAGTGGATGATGCCGTCGCCTGCGCGCAGTGAGACACCACCGCGTGTCTGGATGAAATCTGGAAGCGTGTGCTGTGTATCGATGTCGACTGGTTTGGGGTAGGCCGCCGTATGACAGAAGGACTGCATAACAAGGTCTGCAGAGAAGCCAAGGCAGGCGAGGTCTTTCAGTTCGTCGCGGGTCATGGGGCCAGTTGTATCTTGACTACCCACTGTGGTCATCTTCGGCTCGCAGTAGCTGCCTGGTCGAACACCTTTGACACCACAGGCCTTACCCACCATCTTCTGGGCGAGAGTGAAGCCCTTGTCTGATTCCGCTGCGGTAACTGGAATGCGGAAAACACTAGAAGGCTCCAGGTTTAACTCTTCGCGGGCGCGTTGCGTCAGCCCGCGTCCGATAATCAATGGAATTCGACCGCCGGCTCGAACTTCGTCGAGTAGGACTTCAGTCTTCAATTCGAATTCTGAAATCAGCTCGCCACTTTCATGATTAGTAATGCGGCCTGTGTATACGTCGATATCGATGATGTCGCCGGTATTCATATTGTCGACTACTGTCTCAATTGGCAGGGCGCCGGCATCTTCCATAGTGTTGTAGAAAATTGGAGCGATGTTGCCACCGATACAAATCCCGCCATCTCTTTTGTTAGGGATGTGGGGCATGTCATCGCCGATGTGCCATAACACCGAGTTCGTGGCTGATTTGCGTGATGAGCCAGTACCCATAACATCGCCAACTAGTGCAACTGGATGACCGGTCAGCTCTAGCTCCTTGATTTGTTCCTCGGCATTGGTCACGCCGTCTCTTGGGTTTTTATACATCGCCTGCGCATGCAGCGGGATGTCAGGGCGGGACCAGGCATCCTGAGCGGGTGAAAGGTCGTCCGTATTTGTTTCCCCAGGAATCTTATATACCGCGGCAGTAATCTTGTTCGAGAGTTCAGGTTTGTCGGTAAACCACTGCGCATCCGCCCAAGACTGGAGTACACGTTTCGCCTCTACATTGCCGCCCTTAGCTTTCTCCGCCACGTCATGGAAGGCTTCGAACATTAGCAGGGTATGGCAAAGCTCATCGGCAGCAGCGGTGGCCAGAGTGTCTGTATCCAGCAGCTCAACAAGGGTCGAGATGTTGTAACCACCCAGCATTGTGCCAAGTAATTTGACGGCTAGTAGTTGATCGATAAGCGGTGATTTGGCTTCGCCTTTTGCGAGAGCGGATAGGAAGCCTGCCTTAACATAGGCCGCTTCATCAACACCGGCTGGCACACGGTTGGAAAGTAGATCCAGGATGAATTCTTCTTCGCCAGCAGGTGGTGATTTCAATAACTCGACGAGACCTGCAACTTGTTCTGCAGATAAGGGCTTCGGGACTATGCCTTGCTCGGCGCGTTCCGCTACGTGTTTTCTGTAAGCTTCTAACAAAGTTTTATCCTCTTCGATTCAGCGCTGTCAGTGAAATAAATCGATCGGCGTTGTAGTGCGATCGAAATGTTTATAAAGAATCACTTAACAGGGGTGTCATCTTGCAAATGGATTGGGCTGGTCTGCCTATTGCCTGAGATTCATTGCTAAAGAGAGTTGCAAATCATCTCGATTCTGAGCAGAGCAGGAGCCTAAAATGTGCGCGTAGTCTACTGTAAAATCAGGTAAAAATCCAGTTGGCGACCAGCTCAAGCGATGACTTTTCCAGTGGTTTTCAATAAATATGAATTCTTTTAGCGAAGTACAGTTTGTGCGCGAAGTAATGTTGCAGACAGTTTACAATTGAACAAATCTTGTTAAGGTCTCCGTCCTGGGCCCTGACTAATATGCCTCAATCGCGTTAACACCATGGCCTCCACCAAAACACCTTGTCTCGGCATTTGCTCTACGACCTCCGTAGGAGATGTCGTGTGCCGTGGCTGTAAGCGTTACGCTTTCGAGGTGATCGATTGGAATGGCTACGACATCGAGGCGAAGTCGGCGGTTTTGAGTAGGATAGAGAGACTCAATACGCAAATTCTAGAGAATAAACTGCGAATATTTTCGGTGCCGAATCTCAAGGCAGGCCTAGAGCGCTTTCAAATCCCTTACGATGAGTTGCTCTCACCCTATTGTTGGCTGCACAACCTGCTGAAGAAGGGGCACAGCCGTATACAGAGCCTAGAGGAGTATGGCGTCTACGCGTTAGGCAGCTATGCAGGCATGCCATTGTCGGAGTTGTGCGAGATCATAGAGAATGATCTGCTGTTACTCAGTGAGGCGCATCACGCACGTTATTTTTCGCCAACGAAATTCGGTAACAAAAACCGCTCATAGCGCAGGCATTACAGAGGGAACTTCTCTAGCCGCAGGCCCTGGCCATCTATCTCGACAAACCAGCCGTGGCTGTCCCAATCCCCTAGCACAACTCTCTGCGCCTTATCCTTGCCCAGTTCCAATTGATGAATCTGCGGCCGGTGGGTGTGGCCGTGTATCATCAGTTTCTGCTCAGTCTCGCGTAGACGCTGCTCAACTGAGGCAGCATTCACGTCCATAATCGCGTTCTCTTTGGTCAAGGTTGCCTGTTGGCTCTGTTGCCTAGCCTGATCGGCGAATACGCGGCGCTCAGTGAGCGTTTTATTGAGGAAGTCCTGCTGCCATGATTCTTGACGCACCGTATTGCGGAATTTTATGTACTCAACATCATCCACACACAGATCATCTCCATGCAGGACTAAGGCGGGACCAATGGGTGTATCGATTACAGTAGAATCATCGATTAGTGTGGCGCCACAGCTCGCTGCATAGCCGGCTCCAATCAAGAAATCACGGTTGCCATGCCCAATGAAGATGTCTGTTCCAGCATCATGAAAGCGTTTCAGAGCCTTCGCTACAGCTGTGCTGAGCTCAGTCGCATCGTCATCGCCAATCCAGACCTCAAATAAGTCACCCAGAATATACAGCTCGCCGCAGCTCGCCGCGTTTCTCTCTAGAAACGCAAACAGTGCTGCGGTGATATCTGGCCTACCTTGTTGCAGGTGCAGATCGGAGATGAGCAGGATTCTGCTAGACAAGGTTAGTCTTCTTCGGTGACTTCGACTGATTCGATGATTATCTCGTTGACTGGCACATCTTGATGCCCGTCCACAGACGCCGTCTCACATACCTTTAGCTTGTTGACCACGTCCATGCCGTCTGTCACTTTGCCGAAAACAGCATAGCCCCAGCCTTGATCGTTCTTGCTGGTGTGATTCAGGAAGTGATTGTCGCCTACATTGATGAAAAATTGTGATGTGGCGGAATGAGGAACTGCCGTTCTTGCCATCGCCAAGGTGCCGATTAGGTTTTTAAGACCATTGTCGGCCTCGTTCTCGATGGGTGTTCCATTGTCTTTCTGCGCAAGACCAGATTCGAAACCACCGCCCTGAATCATGAAGTCGTTGATAACTCGATGAAAGATGGTGCCATCGTAGAATCCGGATTTGGCATACTGTACGAAATTGGCGGCCGAAATTGGTGCCTTGTCGAAATCGAGTTCTACGGTAATTGCGCCGTAGTTGGTCTTTATTGTGATCATGTTTACTACCCGTTGAGTGAAGCTTAAATCTTACTCCTAAGTTTCGCTCATAAACGGGCGAAATTGAGTAAGGGATATACCGAAAAATAGGTGATTAAACCCAGTGTCTAAACTAGGTGCATAAACCCAGTGTGCTACTTGCCGATGAAACTTTTTGTTATGGCAATGCAGAAGCCGCTATAATAAGCGTTTTACGCGCGCCACGACAGTCTCAGTTTCAGATTGAAGTGCAATGCCAGCAGAGATAGAAGAACCCTCGCGATGACAGATCAAAAATCCGATAGCACCACAACCGATGGGGCTGTCGATAGTAGCACTTCGTCCAATTTCATCCGTAACAAGATTGCTCATGATCTTGAAGAGAATAAGCATGGCGGTCGCGTGCACACTCGATTCCCTCCAGAGCCGAATGGCTATCTGCATATCGGCCATGCGAAGTCTATTTGCCTCAACTTTGGTGTGGCGGCAGAAAATTCGGGGCTGTGTAATCTCCGCTTCGATGACACCAACCCAGAGAAGGAGAGCCAGGAGTATGTCGATGCTATCAAGGACAATATTTCCTGGTTAGGCTTTCAATGGAATGGCGATGTGCGCTACTCCTCGAATTATTTCGAGCAATTGTACGAGTTCGCGGTGCAGCTCATTGAGTCTGGGAAGGCATGCGTCTGTGACCTAAGTGCAACTGAGGCGCGAGAGTATCGCGGCTCGTTGACAGAGCCGGGTCGGAATAGCCCACACCGGGATCGGTCGATAGAAGAAAATAAGGACCTGTTTAAGCGTATGCGAGCTGGCGAGTTTGCCGATGGAGCCTGCAGCCTGCGTGCAAAAATCGATATGGCCTCGCCGAACATGAACATGCGCGATCCTGTTTTATACCGGATCAGGCATATAGAGCACCATCAGACCGGAACTCAGTGGTGTATCTACCCGACTTACGACTATACGCATTGCATATCTGATGCGATCGAAGGCATTACTCATTCGCTGTGTACGCTAGAATTCGCGGATCACCGTCCTCTGTACGACTGGATATTGCACAGTCTAGATATTACATCCCTAGCTGGGGCTAGTGACCTGAGCGGCACAGACAGTGACTACGTGCTGCCGGAGCAGACCGAGTTCGCGAAGCTGAAGCTAAATTACACGATCGTGGGCAAGCGTAAGCTCAAGGAGATGGTAGAGACGAATGTCGTGGAAGATTGGGATGACCCGCGCATGCCGACTCTGGCTGGAATGCGAAGGAGAGGCTTTACCGCCACCGCCATCCGAAATTTTTGTGAGAGTGTTGGTGTGGCACGTAGCGACAGCATCGTCGATCTTGGCATGTTGGAGTACGCGATTCGAGATGACCTAGACAAGAATAGCCCGCGAGCAATGTGCGTACTGAACCCGGTCACCGTCGTGCTGACGAATTTGCCGGATGAGCATCTCCAGGTCCTTAGCATGGCAAATCATCCGAAGGTTGATGAAATGGGCCGACGCTCGGTTCCTCTTACGAAGCGAGTTGTGATCGATAGAGCAGATTTCGAAGAGACGCCTGTGCAGGGTTTCAAGCGCCTGATTGCAGGTGGCGAGGTGCGCTTGCGTGGTGCTTATGTGATCAAATGTGATGAGGTGATTAAGGACGATGCAGGAAAACTCATCGAGCTACATTGCAGCGTCGATCTGGATACGCTTGGTAAGAAGCCGGAAGGGCGTAAAGTAAAAGGTGTGATCCACTGGGTATCCGAAACTCAGGGAATACCTTTGAGCGTGCGGTTGTATGATCGGCTGTTCAATGTCGAGAATCCGGAAAGTAAAGACATCGAAGACTTTCGTGAATGCCTGAATAAAGATTCATTGGTCGAGATTACATCTTGTATCGCGGAGCCATCGATAATAGAAGAGGGCGCGTCATCGAGTTATCAATTCGAGAGAGAGGGCTATTATTGCCTAGATGAGAAAGATTCATCGGAGAGCAAGCTCATTTTTAATCGAACCATAACCCTGCGAGACTCGTGGTAGGCGACCACCTTCTATGAAAGAACAATCGAAAATAAATAAAGAGTATGCCGTGTTAAATATTTACAACAGCCTTACGCAAACTAAAGAAGAATTTAAGCCAATCAATGAAGGCAAGGTCGGCATTTATGTTTGTGGAATAACGACCTACGATTACCTGCACTTAGGTCATGCACGCATGATGGTGGCGTTCGATGTTGTGACACGTTACCTGCGAGCGCGCGGCTATGAAGTGAACTACGTGCGCAACATTACTGACATCGACGACAAAATTCTAAACCGCGCTAAAGAGAATGGTGAATTATTCTCTGATCTTACCGATCGGTTCATCGATGCCATGCATGAGGATGAGGCGGCTTTAGAAGTGCTTCCGCCGGATGTTGAGCCGCGGGCGACAGGGCATATTGACGAAATCGTCGATATGATTACGCTGCTCGTTGAGAAAGACATGGCCTATAGGGCGGACAACGGTGATGTTTATTTCTCCGTTATGAGTTTTCCAGGCTATGGAAAACTATCCAAAAAGAAGATGGACGAGTTGTTGGATGGCGCGCGTATAGAGGTAGGCGAGCTGAAGAAAGATCCCAGAGATTTTGTGTTATGGAAGTCATCTCCAGACGATGGTGTCGGTTGGGACTCTCCCTGGGGTTATGGTAGGCCTGGCTGGCACATTGAGTGTTCTGCTATGTCGACTTGCTGTCTAGGTGACAATTTCGATATTCATGGAGGCGGATCTGACCTGCTCTTTCCTCATCATGAAAACGAAGTTGCGCAATCAGAAGCGGCGACCGGTACGCGATTCGCGAATGTGTGGATGCACAATGGCCCACTACGTGTCGACAACGAGAAGATGTCAAAGTCGCTGAATAATTTCTTCACCGTGAGGGAAATACTGGAAGACTACGATGCCGAAGTTGTTCGTCATCTATTGATAGCGAGCCACTATCGTAGCCCGATCAATTATTCTGAGCAAAGCCTGCAGCAGTCTACCAGTGTATTGGAGCGCTTCTATAACTGTCTGAAGGGTTTGGATATCGCGAATGCGAAGTCGTTAACTAATAGTCGCTTCGAGAAGGCATTCTTCGCGGCGATGGACGATGATTTCAACACGCCGGAGGCCTTTAGTGTTCTTTTCGAGATGGTGAAGGAGATTAACAAGAATAAGGAGATTGACTCTGGACTTGCGAATCAACTCGGCGCCTTGCTCGTGGGACTAGCCAACCTGCTTGGTATTCTGCAGAGCACTCCCGAGGAATTCCTGCGCAGCAATGTCGCTATAGAGGTAGATGAGCAGGAGATAGATCAGCTGATAGCGGCGCGAAAACAGGCTCGCGCAGACAAGGATTGGGCGCGAGCGGATGAAATACGCGACCAATTAGCGGCGATGAAAGTTGTTGTGGAAGACGGCGCCGATGGCAGTGGCTGGCGAATAGAGCGCTAGCAACAGTTTCTGCTTTGTCTGAAACGCCCGAAGCATCGTGTCTTTAGCTGAAAAGCAATGGAATCAAGCATTGACTGGTACCATCGACGTGAGTATTATTCCGTCCTCTCGAAAACGAAGCGTTTCCGAGAATTTTAGACCCATTATCGGGGTATAGCGCAGTCTGGTAGCGCGCTTGCTTTGGGAGCAAGATGTCGGGAGTTCAAATCTCTCTACCCCGACCAATTTAGTTGGTTCATTCAATGTGGATCAATAGTGCGGATTCACGCGATTCCCTGAATCAGCGCAGTTTAGCGATCAATGGTGACTGTAGCTCAGCTGGTAGAGCCCTGGACTGTGACTCCGGTGGTCGCGGGTTCGAACCCCGTCAGTCACCCCATTATTTGCGACATCCTCTTAGTCAAATACCGCGGCCGAACTAAAACTTGTGTTCTAAAGGTCTATTTCTGTAGTCAATCCGACAACAGTTGATAGAATCTCACTATGTCTGAGCAAAAAGCCAAAACCATCAATGGTGCCCCCACGCCCCTTTCTTCTCTAAATGTAGGTTCACCCAGCCTGTTGGAAGATTCTAAGGCTGGACCGTTAGCCCGATTGTCTAGAATATATCGCCGACTGAACGATGTGATGTCAGGCATGTACACCGGAGTAGGGTGCGCAGGAACCCCGCACGAACAGCATCGCTACGACGAACAACCAAAGAGCAAGAACCTTAACGACTGAAGCAATTCCACCCAGACGCGCACTACCCATAGCCAGCTAGAGGAATTCGTGTAAAATACACGCCGATTCGCCCCAGCCTAAAGCTAAGCGAATAATCCGCGCCCGTAGCTCAACCGGATAGAGCACCGGCCTTCTAAGCCGGGGGTTCCAGGTTCGAGTCCTGGCGGGCGCACCAAACAAAGAACCTGCGGTTCGAAAGCTGCGAAAGCAGCGCACACGGCCAGAGGCCGCCCGCAGGGTCAGAAATTTGGCTAAGCCAAATATCTGATGAGTCCTAACCTCCAACTTCCCCAACCCCTAGCAAAACCCCAAAAGAAGGAGTAGTTTCTCAACTCTAGATCAAGAACCAACACGAGAATAAAAAATGAAGAACAACCACCCCCGAAGACCCGCCGCCGTAGCCAAGTCAGTCCAAAACGACCAGCTCCCAAGAATGCGCGCAACCTTCTTCATCCTAGCAATACTCCTATTCCTAGTTGTAACCCTAAGCCCGGTCTCAAAGCTATTCGCCGCAGAGGACAACGAGTTCGCCGGTGAACGAATAGTCCACCTCCTACAAGAACCAAGACACAGAACGGTACACAACGAGGGCGATCTCTACCTCCTGGACGTGCAGATCAACCCAGGCGATATATCCCTACCTCACGTCCACGACCAGCCCATCATGCTGACCTACATCAGCATGGCCGATGGCCCGCGCGATGGTCAGATCGGCAGCAATATCGACTACGCCCACGAGTCGGTAACCCACAAGGTGCCTAACGCGGGTCCTGGCCTATTCCGCATCATTGCCCTAGTTAATGGCAGCGCAGGAAATATCGACCTGCAGTCAGATAGACCGTCCGGCTTAAGCGGTGAGCCAGAACTCGAAAATGCCTGGTTTAGATCCTACCGTGTTGAACTCGCTCCGGGAGAGGAAACCGAAGTTCAGTTGCATCAACTACCCAGCGTGGTCGTTCAGGTTGTCGATGGCTTGCTGCAAGTCACTAGAGATGACCAAGTGATCGATGAGCTCGACCATCCTGGCAACTGGTCATGGCGAAAGGCCGGGCAGTCTTATTCGGTTAAAAATGTTGGAGGTATTGCTACAGCTGTAGTGATCAACGAGGGCAGGTTCTAGCTAGAACTGTTATTCACCTGATTGCTGTTCGCGATCTTCTCTCTGCAGCCCCCGTCGTAGGCCTCAATTCTATTCCGATGACCGAATCTGTTTCTCCCAGTGATGCACGCCGACTAGTTCTGGCTCGCCAGGGTTTGGCTAGCCGACGCACGTTTGGTAGTGGGCTAGAGGCGACGCAGAAAGCCATCGAGCACCTAGGCTATGTACAGATCGATACGCTCTCAGTTGTCGCTAGGGCGCATATTCACACTCTCTGGAATCGAGTCTCTGCCTTTAAGGCCACCGATATAGATCAGCTGCAGGAGCAGGGGGCCGTATTCGAGCATTGGGCTCATGCTCTAGCTATCTTGCCGATGAGGGACTACCGCTACTCTCTGCCGATGATGCAACGCATCGCCTCCGGCGATACCCATTGGTATCCGAAAGACCGTAAGCAGGTGAACAAGGTCCTGAAGCGTATTCGTGAAGAGGGGCCATTAAGCGCTAAGGATTTCAAAGATAAGAAGAGCAGTGATGCTATGTGGTCACGCTCCCCGTCAAAGATAGCGTTGGAGCAACTCTTCATGGAGGGGGAGTTGATGGTTCCCCGCCGCAATAATTTTCACAAAGTCTACGATCTACGCGAGCGCGTGTTGACTAGTGATGTCGATGTCAGCACGCCGACGATCGAGGAGCTGTGTGGTCATTTGATCGGGAGCTATCTGCGCGCGCAGGGCCTTGCTCAGATTTCAGAACTGGTCTATCTGCGTAAGGGGCTTGGAAAACAGATGTCCCAAACTGTGGCCGATTTTGTCGAAGCGGGTATGCTGCAGAAGCTAGACGTTAATGGACAGATCTATTACGCAACACCGAAATCCCTAGACGTTATCGATCAACGACCACCCAGTCCTAAGTTGCGAATTCTGTCGCCATTCGACAACGCAGTCATTCAGCGCAAACGCCTCGCCTCACTCTTCGAATTCGACTATCAGATCGAGTGTTATGTGCCCAAGGCGAAACGCAAGTTTGGTTATTTCTGTCTGCCGGTATTGCGCGGCAATCGATTCGTTGCGCGTCTCGATGCGAAGGCGGATAGGAAGACCGCTGTGTTTCATGTAATGAATCTGTATCTAGAGAGAAGCGTTAAGAACCGAGAGGCTTTTCTGGTTGCCTTAAGAGCAGAGCTGGAGCGCTTCGCCAAATTCGATGGCTGCACCTCAGTGGAGATTCATGCCATTACGCAGTTGGAATAAACAGGCGTCGCTGCAGGTATGCTTCGCACACCGAGAAGCATGAGTAGTGTGCTATAAAGCGTTCAGTTTTTATGGCTTGGTTAGTGGGTAAGGAAGAAAGTATGGAATCTGCAGTAATGAATTTGTTCACGACACCCTTGTACAGGCCGCAGCTTGGCAGAGCTTTTTCCGAAGTTGAATTAGAGTTCATGCAGAGCAAACTGGGCGATCCGGTTCGTGCTATCGCGAATTAGTCATCCAAGAATAAAAATGTATTGGCTAGTGAAGCGATGTCCGGCATTCGAGCTGTGCTACAAGTCTGTCTAGATGATTATTTTGCTAAGATCTATAATTCGTCGAACGATGCGAGTCTCCAGATTACACAGTCCTGGCTGACCCTGTCGTGCCGTGGGGGGGCACATCACAGCCACGCGCATCCGAATAGCGTGGTTAGCGTGGTTCTCTACATCAACCTCGCCGAGAACGACGGTATCAACTTCTACCGTAACGAAGACATGATCTGGTACGAGCTGCTACGCAGCGCCGACACCTACTACAACGCCCATAAGTACTTCATCAAAACCGCGGTTGGCGACATTCTGCTGTTTCCGCCCAATGTGCATCATGGCTTGCAAGAGGTAGCTGGGGACATTAGTCGCATCAGCCTATCTTTCAATAGCTTTTTCTCGGGGGAGTTAGGAAGAGAAGAGTTCTCGAATGCCTTGAAGGTAAGCATCGGATAGCAGGCAAATAGCGTAATACGTGGTTTTCGCGCAGATTTGCCTACATGTAGAAATACATATAAAACAACAATTTACTAAAGATACCTACAGCAGAACCGATAGATTAGGTAAGAACGTGTTGAAATGGCTTAGGTTAGGATTGAATTCTTAGCGTTAGGCCTTTTTTTTCGCCCTAATTTCGTGTCTAACTCATTGGGGATTAGGCTGAATTCTTACTAGGAAGCTGCTCTAGCTTCTCTTTCGGGCAGGCAATCACATCGTCCTGACCGGAAATGCGCCACTCATCGAAGGGGATAAGTTCATAGTCGCCGCTAAGCTTCGCTTTAGCTCCACGACGTCTCGCCTTGCTGCCGTCTGCCTTACGGTTGTTGAACCGGAACAGCACGTAGTCGGTGGGCAGTGCGGCCCTCAGTTCATCCCTAGAGGCAAAGGAGAGCGAATTGCCGTAGGTGACCTCAACTACTATCACCGGACGACACTTTTCTAGCGTATCTCTTAAGCCTGCGACTACATTCTTTTCGAAACCCTCGACATCAATCTTGAGTAGGTCGATATCCTGCAGCGCATTTTGTTCGAGGTACTCATCGCCGCGAACCAGCGCCAGCTTACCGAGATTCTTGTTTCCCTTGCTAGCAGTGCCGGCGTCGAAAGAGCCTATACCCTGATTGCGTCCAGTTGGCGCATAGAAATCCAGTTCTTCTTGCTGGTTGCTGAGCCCGACTTTGTGCAGCTGTATATTGCTAATTCCGTTGAGCTCTATATGGCATTCGAGTTTCTGGCTGACCACGGAGTAGGGCTCGAATGAATGCACCTGACCCGCGTGCAGAGACATAAACAACGAGTGCTGGCCAATATTTGCACCTATGTCGAAGAAGCTCGGTTTATGTCCGCTCACTGACTGCTTCAGGTTTAACATCGTGTCGCGCAGGAAGAACAGCAGAGGCTTTTCGAATGCACCCATATAGAAAAGGGCGAACTCGACACTATTGTTGAGGTTGCCTTGATACTGCAGGCCAAAAAAGTCGGCGGCAAAAGGGGCATCCGGCACGTCGCCGTAGCCGCACAGCTTCTTATAGATGGCTTTCTTATGGCGCAGATCGATCCATTTTTGATTCCAAATGAATCGAAAGATTTTGTGCTGTAGATTCATTGCTTTGCTGTGGATCTCATGTGCTTTCGCGAAGGGTCCTATTGTACAACTTATACGCGATACGCGAACGGAGTTTGTGTGGCCTTAATGTACAGTGGGTGTTTTGGCGCTCCGGAGGCATTGATACCGAGGCAGAGCAATTTAGGGTAGCGGTCACGAATTTTTTTCGATCTTCCCAGAAGCTCACCTTGATTTCCCCAACAGGCAATGCTCAGTGTCGCTTCGCCGATAGCAGTGGCAATCCAGCGATCGTTGTTTCGGCCTATTGGCTGCGCCGATCGCTTTAGATCCTCAGGCTTGGTCGCACAGAAGGCGAACAGGTTGACGATCTCCATACTATTGCAGCCCCATGTCCGCGCGAAGCCAACACAGCGCCTAATTGTCGGGTCGTCCTCGCGTTGATCTGCTGTCGAAGGGTTTAAACCGATGAATACAGCCTTGCCGGAGTCTCCGTTCCAAGACCTGCTGAGGCTGTAACGGTAAGTTTTACACCTAGAGAAGCGGGCTTTTTGTGATGTGTATTGCATTTCTACTCGTAAGTGGCCTTTGGGGTTTGGAAAATCCTAAAGTTTTGTGAATAATAAGGAAGCTACTCGATAAAACCAGTCTTCGCTAAGTCTTAGTTGGCTCGCCTAGATATCGATTACCGAGCCGGAGGATGCAAACCTCGCAGAATGTTTCCTCTGGCTATGTAGCTTTCTCTCTTTCTTTTCCGCATTTTCAGCTCGCTAACTCCCACTATTCTTCTTTCTCTTTAACGTGACTTCAAATTATCGCAGCTGTATTTGCCTTAGGTAGGCAGGTGTCGTATGTTCACAGCCCTGATTTAATCGAGATTTGTGATGTTAGCTATAATTGGTGGAACCGGCCTGTCAGAACTGCAGGGCTTCGAGCAGCTAGAAAAAGTGGCTCTAAAGACGTCGTACGCCCGCAGTAAGGTGCGACTCGTTCGAGTCGGCAGCGGCGCTAAGGAGTTTATTTTCCTGCCGCGTCACGGCGCTGGCCACAAGATCCCGCCTCATGGCATTAACTACCGTGCGAATATAGCGGCACTTGCGGATTTGGGCGTTACTGAGATCGTCGCGGTTAATGCGGTGGGTGCCATTCACGGCGATTTGCTGCCAGGGTCTGTTGCTGTGCCGGATCAGTTAATCGATTACAGCTATTCGCGTGACGTCTCATTCTACGACGGCAAGCTGAAGACTGTACATCACATCGACTTCACCAATCCTTATAGCGAACCTATTCGTCAACGCATCTTAGATGCCACGGAGGCGGTCAACTCACGCTCGCAAACTGGCTGCGAAGTCATGCCTAGCGGTACCTATGCTTGCACGCAGGGCCCGAGGCTGGAGACTGCCGCAGAGATTCGGCGCTTGGCTCAAGATGGTTGTGACATGGTAGGCATGACCGGTATGCCGGAAGCCTCGCTAGCCCGCGAGTTGGAAATCGAATATGCATCTCTAGCGCTCTCAGTGAACTGGGCGGCTGGTCTGTCGGAGGAGCTCATTACTCTGGAAGGCATACATACAGTGTTAGGGAGCGGCATGGAGTTTGTCTCTGCCGTAATTACTGAAATCGTGCGGCAGAGTTGAGAACAAGAAGCTGAGTTAGTTCGCTTCTTCAAAATCGAATTCGGGGAGGGGAAGAGGTGGTGGCTCGTAGGGCTCTACAAGTATGACGATGCCCATCGCCGGATGATCGATATAGTGGAATTCCGTGCTGCGCATTTCTCGACTCTGCTGCATATGAAAAATACGATTGATCCCATACTGTAAGTTCTGCTCGTCCCTCACAATCGAATCTAAATCAGTCTTCATGGCTTCAGGGATCGCAGGTAGCTGCCATTCGCTCTCTAGATCGGCCGATGCGCTGTATTCGGTCAGCCACAGATTGCTGTCGATGACGATGCGGTCTCTGTTCTCGTTAAATCGCAAGGTGATTGCTCCCTGCAGTTCGTGTTGATCATCGAAGCGCATTCCGCCTTGAACATATAAGGGTATCGCATCTCTTGGATCGGCAACCGATTCGCGCCATAGCCCGTGAAACAGGAGTCGATGCTCCGACGAGCGTTCGAGTGCGCGATTGGTCTGTTGAAAATCGCTGTCCTCGGGAGTCAGCTGCAGATGAGGGTCTCTCAAGAAATCGAAGAGCTTGAACTCACCATCGGGGCGAGCAGGCTGCGGACCAGTGGCTAGTATCTGCGCAAGGCGTTCGGTTCGTTCCCTCGTAGCCAATGCTTCTTCGTCAAGTTCGATGGGTGTTTCTTCTATCGCAGCGAGGGAATTCTGCTCCGAATTGGCAACCGCTGGGGCGATCATTTCATCCGTGATTAGCAAGTCGCTCAGCTGGTCGAGTCTACGTAGTGGATTTGGATAGCTGAGTTCGTTGCGTTCGGCCTGCCAAGATTCTTCGTCTCTATCGGTAAATGAATCGTTACTGAAGATAGAAACTTCGATCTGAAACCAGCGTTGTGATGTCTGCGCCTGCGCCGAGGCGGAAAAGCAAAGGAGTAGGGTAGACAACAGCGCACAGGACAGCGCCGACTTTATCGAGGGCGCAGGTAGAATTGCGAGAAGGGAATACTTGTTTGGCGAGTGCTGCATGAAGAGTCTAGCTTAGGCCGCCTCCTGGTCCACGAGTTTGAAGTTATCCAGTAATTCACTGATGAAGTCCAGTTTATCGGCGCCCTCGTCGCAATTGTGTGTGAATTGCAGGCTATTGGCACCGCCCAGCTTGTAAGTCTGCGGGTCGTTCTGAATCATCTCTATAAGTGACATTGGGTCTATAGGTGTCTGCGTCTTGAATTCGATACGGCCGCTCTTCACATTCGCATCGATTTTCTTAATGCCGTACTTTTCTGCCTTTAACTTCAGCTCTGTGACGCGAAATAATAATTTCAGTGGCTGTGGCAATAGGCCGAAGCGATCGATCATCTCCACCTGAAGTTCCCGCAGATCATCGTTATCCAGCGAGGATGAAATACGCTTGTACATGATGAGACGAAGATGCACGTCCGGAAGATAATTTTCTGGTATCAGTGCAGGTATGCGCAAATTGACTTCAACGGACTTGTCGAGATCCATGTCTAGATCAGGACGGCGACCAGATTTGATTGCTGCGACTGCTTGCTCCAGCATCTCTGTGTATAGCGAGAACCCAATCTTCTGCATGTGGCCACTCTGTTCATCGCCTAGCAGTTCCCCAGCGCCTCGAATTTCGAGGTCGTGGCTAGCGAGGGTAAAGCCTGCGCCCAAGGTTGATGCAGACTGAATAGCCTCGATGCGCTTATTAGCATCTGCGCTGAGTTTGCCGTCATTTGGTAAGAGTAGGTAGGCATAAGCCTGATGATGTGAGCGGCCAACTCTGCCGCGCAGTTGATGTAACTGTGCCAGGCCGAACTTATCGGCGCGATGGATAAGAATGGTGTTCGCGCTAGGAATATCGATGCCTGTCTCGATGATAGTTGTGCATACCAGGATGTTATAGCGCTTGTGATAGAAGTCAGCCATGACCTTTTCTAGATCGCGTTCCGGCATTTGCCCATGAGCGACACAGATGCGCGCCTGCGGAATGATATTGCGCAGATGCTCGGCGGTGCTCTCTATGGACTTTACTTCGTTGTGTAAGTAGAAAACTTGGCCGCCTCGCAATAACTCACGAGAAACCGCCTCTAGGACTAAGCTATCTTGTTCTTGGCGTACAAATGTCTTTACCGATAATCGGCGGGCAGGTGGTGTGACGATAAGGGAGAGGTCGCGTATACCGGCAAGTGCCATGTTAAGCGTTCTTGGTATCGGCGTGGCAGTAAGGGTCAGGATGTCCACGTTGGCGCGAATCGCTTTGAGCTTTTCTTTTTGGCGCACACCGAAGCGATGCTCTTCGTCGATAATCAACATGCCTAAATTGCTGTAGTCGATATCGCCGTGCAGCAGTTTATGAGTGCCGATCAATACATCGACCTTGCCGGCCGCCACCCTCTTTAGAGTCTCGCTCTGTTCGCTCGCTGACTTAAAGCGCGAGATAACCTCAATCACGATGGGCCAGTCTGCGAACCTGTCTTTGAAACTTTCATAGTGTTGCTGCGCAAGCAGGGTAGTGGGAACCAGCATGGCAACCTGCTTGCTGTTTTGTACGGCGACGAAGGTAGCTCTGATGGCTACCTCGGTCTTACCAAAACCCACATCGCCGCATACTAGGCGATCCATAGATCGACCGTTTTTCATGTCGTCTAGGACTGCCTCGATCGCGCTCTCTTGGTCGGCAGTCTCCTCGAAGGGAAAGCTAGAGGCAAACTTGTCGTACTCATCACTGCTCCAACTGTACCTGTAACCTTTCTTCGCTTCGCGCTGTGCATAGATGTCCAGCAACTCGGCGGCGACATCGCGAATCTTCTCAGCGGCCTTGCGCTTCGTCTTCTGCCACTGGTCGCTGCCTAGATGATTTAGCGGGGCAGTATCCTGTTCGGCGCCGCCGTAGCGACTAATCAGATGTAGCGATAACACGGGCACATACAGTTTCGCAGCATTGGCGTATTCGAGAGTGAGAAATTCAGTATCCTGGCCATCGGTATTAATAGTCTGCAGGCCGCGATAACGGCCCACGCCGTGGTCTAGGTGCACGACAGCATCGCCGATGCTTAATTCGGTTAGGCTCTTCACGATAAAATCGGTATCGCTCTGCTTCTTGTTGCGCCTACGTCGCTGTGCGATTCGATTGCCGAACAACTGCGCTTCGGTGATGAGCAGGAGCTTCTCATCTTCTAGCCAGAGACCCTGGTCTAGTGGTGCAACAATAATGCCGCAGGAGGAAGTCGAGTCTACGAAATTCTGGAAGTGCTCGAACTGCTCTGGCTTGATTTGCAGCTGTTTGAGCACCTCAAGCAGCGTCTCTCTTCTTCCCGCAGATTCTGCACAGAATAAGATGCGCTGACCCGGGTTCTGCTGTATGAATTGCTCGACTGCGGCGAAGGGTGTCTTCAGCTTCGCGTCACTGCTGAGCTGGGGTAGGCTCAGACTCTGCAGCGAGACGGCGCTGCTGCCAGAGGTGAAGCTTATCTGCTTGAACTGCTTCAGGTCTGCTAAGACGGTGTCGATTGCCAGAAAAATGTCCGCAGGCGGTAGGATCGGCCGGTAGTGATCAATCTGTCTGTCCTCATAGCGCCGCTGGATATCTAGCCAGAAATTTTGTCCCGCGCCAGCGAGGTCACCAATCTTGCAGCAGGTGGTATTAGATGGCAGAAAATCGAATAGCGAGTCTAGCTGCTCGTAGAACAGGGCAAGGTAATACTCGAGGCCGGGCGAGCTGATGCCGTCACTTACATCTTGATAGATCGGGCACTGTCTCAGGTCGATATCAAACTTCTCACGAAAATTACTACGAAAAGCGGTAATACCCCTAGCATCGAGTGGATATTCGCGACCGGGTAGTAGCCGTATCTGCTCGATTCTCTGGTCTGAACGTTGGGTCTCGGGATTAAAGATGCGCAGTGTTTCTATCTCGTCGTCTAGCAGGTCGATGCGATAGGGGAAGCGGCTGCCCATAGGATAGATGTCTAGTATCGAGCCTCGTACCGCGAATTCACCATGTTCGAAGACCGAGTCCACAGACTGATATCCGGCATCGACAAGCCGCGACCGCATTTCTTGAATAGATAGCTTCTGCCCCACGGCAAGATCGAGGCTATTGCCGCGGATATATTTCTTCGGAGGCAGTTTGTGCATCAAACTGCCGATCGATGTCACTAGAATGCCTTGCTGAAGATCTGGCAGGTGGTACAGAGCGCTCAGGCGATCGGAAACGATATCCTGGTGTGGAGAGAAGTTGTCATACGGCAATGTCTCCCAATCAGGAAGGCTGAATACCTGCAGAGGGTCCGCTTTGTTAGGTAATTTGCTGCAGAAATAGCGCAACTCTCGCTTGAACTGCTCCGCCGATTCGTTGTCTTGGCAGATCAGTAGCAGCGGCCCTTCGCTATTCGCGGCCGCATTGGCTAGCGCGAGGCTAGTTGCGCAGCCAAAAGTTTGCTGCCAATGACTGGCTAACTGCGTGTCTTGCGGCAGTGGAGGATTAAAAATAGTGGTCATGGATGCTGCAGTTCGGCTTCGCGGAATCGGGATTGTGTGGGCTATCGGGGCGTAGGTACAGCCTCGAGAACGGCCAGCAATTGTATAGCAATTAGAGCGACTAAACAGGTTCGAATGTATTCTTCAATTTAGGGCAGCTCTAAATAATTCGCTAGTTGCGAGTCTTGAGCCTTTGGGCCGTCCGACCTCTCCGTTTTCTCTTTTTGCGAGGCTGGCGCATCCTTGTAAGTAGGCGCATTGAGCTCGGAATAGCCCAAAGGCCAGAGTTGCCATTGAATTAGTCAATCCTAGTCCTTATATAGTGTCACTTTGGTTGCGCTGACTATGCTTTCACAAGATAATAGCCGCCTTTCAAAATCCATCAATTTTATAGACGAAAAAGGGGTATTTGTGGTCCGTCCAAGCGTAGATGATTACTTCGGTGACTGGAAACAGCGCGAAGCACTAGTGCAGGAAATGATTCCTGCTATCGGTCGACTATTTAGTCAGCGAAATGTAGGTATGTTTATCTACGGTAGGCCGCTGCATAACCGATCTGTGACTTTCATCATGAAGGCGCATCGCTTTGTTCGTCAGATAGAGCGAAACGAGATGTCGGAATTCGAATCCCACCCCGTGCTGATGGCGTTGGCGAAGCTGGATCTTTGGCATGTACAAATTGATTTGGGCAAGTTGACCGTTCGCTTCATGGAGCACCAGAAAGAGAAAGGTGACGCCGCTCAGGGTGTAGACGAATTTGTTCAGGGCGAGTTGGCTTACTTGGATGGCGTGAACGAGAACCCCATCAAGAAATGCCAACATGTCGTGCTATACGGTTTCGGGCGAATCGGCAGATTGATGGCTCGCCTGCTCATTGAGCGAACAAGCACTGCAGAAATTATGCAGCTTAAGGCGATAGTAGTAAGACCTGGCGATGAAGGAGATCTGCAGAAACGGGCAAGTCTGTTCATGAATGATTCTGTGCACGGTGCCTTCCAAGGGACGCTGCGTGTCGATGAAGAGAACAACAGTCTGATCGCCAACGGCAACGAAATTAAGGTTATCTACGCGAATTCTCCTGAGGAGATCGACTATACCCAGTACGGTATCGAAGACGCGATGATCATCGATAACACGGGCATGTGGCGCGACCGTGCAGGTCTTTCGCGACATTTAGAGGCTAAGGGCGCGGCGAAGGTGCTGCTCACTGCTCCGGGCAAGGGCGATTTGAAGAATATCGTCTTTGGCATTAACGACGACCAAATTGCTGCTGACGATACGGTTATCACTGCCGCTTCGTGTACCACGAATGCCATCGCGCCTGTTCTGAAAGTAGTAAATGACAGATTTGGCATTGTGAAAGGGCACGTAGAGACAGTTCACGCTTATACGAATGACCAGAATCTAATCGACAACTACCACAAAGGCAGTCGTCGCGGTCGCTCTGCTGCGTTGAATATGGTGTTGACTGAGACTGGTGCAGCGAAGGCGGTCGTCAAGGCCATTCCCGAGCTTGAAGGAAAATTGACTGGCAATGCGATTCGCGTACCGATTCCCAATGTATCAATGGCGATCATGAATTTGACGCTGGAGAAGGGAACTACGCGCGAAGAACTGAACGAGTTTCTGCGCGATATCGCCCTACACTCCAAACTGCAGAATCAAATCAGCTACACCGAGTCCCCAGATGCCGTATCTAGTGATTTCGTGGGTAGCAGAGAGGCGGGTATTGTGGATAGTAATGCCACTATAGTTAACGACAATCATGTGGTTCTCTACCTGTGGTACGACAATGAATTTGGCTACTGTTGCCAGGTAGGAAGAATGGTCTACAAAATGGCCGGCATCATTTATCAGCAATATCCTTTAGAGGAGTAAAGGTAGTTGCCATTTTTGCCGTAGTTACTGGCTAATGCTCGCTATTTTAGGGGCGTACACCTATAATATGCCCCGCTTGAAACGCGGTCGTCAATTTTGAAACGCTTTGCTTTTCGCCGTTATCATGACAACGGTTGTAATTTATTTAACCACTGCTAACACGCCTAAAAGCGCCTAGATTGACTCAATGATCAGAACAAAACGCGGACTGAATCTACCGATTTCTGGAGCCCCCGAACAGGTGCTAGGAAAGGCGCGGTCGACGCGGTCTGTTGCGCTGCTCGGCTGCGACTACGTAGGCTTGAAGCCCACCATGCTTGTCGCCGAGGGCGATAAGGTGTTGCTCGGCCAAGCGCTGTTTCGCGACAAGAAGAACCCCTCGGTAACGTTCACTTCCCCTGGTTGCGGTCGAATCCAAGCCATCAATCGTGGCCAGCAGAGGAAACTCCTCTCGGTGGTCGTGGAATTGGAAGAAGATGGGAAGCCCGACGAACAAGTCCCACTGAATAGCTATTCAGCAGCGCAGCTAGCCAGCTTGCCACGAGAAACTATCCTAGAAGACCTCCTTGCGTCTGGTCTATGGACCAGCCTGCGAACGCGCCCCTTTAGTAAGGTGGCCGACCCAACAGGGGAGGCACATTCGCTTTTCATCAATGCGATGGATACGAACCCACTCGCAGCACATCCGAGCATCGTGATGAAGGACGAGGTGAGTAACTTCGTCCTCGGCGTAAATCTATTATCGAAATTGCCTGAGCAGCACACCTATGTCTGCGTAGATCGCAAGGTTGATGGCTTGCTGCAGGGGCAAGAGTTTGCCGACAGCGTTAAGGTCCAGGAGTTCAGAGGACCTCATCCCTCGGGTCTGTCAGGAACACATATTCATTACCTAGAGCCTGCGGGCATGGGCAAACACATCTGGTCACTGAGCTATCAGGACGTGATCGCCATCGGCAAGCTATTCAGCACTGGAAAATTGAGTGTAGAGCGGATCATTTCCTTGGCTGGGCCGCAGGTGAGTGAGCCACGGCTGGTGGTGAGTCGCCTCGGATCCGATCTTCAAGAATTGTGTGCAGGCGAGCTGGAGCCGCACGAGAGCCGTATCATTTCAGGGTCTGTGCTAGGTGGTCGAACTGCAGCTAGTGCAGAGAGCTATCTCGGTCGCTACCACTCGCAGGTATCCGTGCTGCGTGAGGGCAGGGAGCGCCCGTTCTTGGGCTATCTGTCGCCGGGAGCGAATCGCCATTCGGTTATGGGGATTTATATCTCTGGTATTGATAAAAGTAAGCGCCATGCGATGTCCACCAGTACCCAAGGTAGTGACAGAGCGATGGTGCCGATCGGCGCATATGAAAAGATCATGCCCCTCGACATTCTTCCAACTCAATTGCTGCGCGCCTTAATAGTCGGCGATCTAGAGACGGCACAGAACCTGGGTGCATTAGAGCTCGATGAGGAAGACCTGGCGCTTTGTAGCTATGTCTGCCCGGGAAAGTATGAGTACGGGCCTATTTTGCGTGACAATCTCACGCGCATTGAGAAAGAGGCATAACGGGTAATGGGACTTCGTCGTATATTAGAAGATATGGAGCCGCACTTTAAGAAAGGTGGCCGGTTCGAGTCTTGGTACGCCTTGTTCGAGGCTTTGGATACCATTTTCTACACGCCAAGCAAGGTTACTACTGCTGAACCTCATGTGCGTGATGGGATAGATCTAAAGAGGGTGATGATTACGGTGTGGTTTGCCGCATTCTTCCCGATGTTCTATGGCATGTTCAATATCGGCTTTCAGGCAAATAGCGCGATAGTCGCCATGGGCCTGGAGGGCAGTGGCGACTGGCACGAATTGATCATCGCTGCATTAGCCGGCCATGACCCTAGTAGCGTCTGGGACAATTTCGTCTACGGTGCCGCACATTACCTTCCTATCTATTTAGTCGTGTTCCTTGTGGGTGGTTTCTGGGAAGTGTTGTTCGCTATGAAGCGAGGCCATGAGATCAACGAAGGCTTCTTCGTTACTTCTATCTTGTTCACCTTGATAGTGCCGCCGGATATTCCATTGTGGCAGGCTGCGTTGGGGATTAGTTTCGGTATCGTGGTGGGTAAAGAAGTTTTCGGAGGCACTGGCAAGAATTTTCTAAACCCTGCGCTGACAGGTCGCGCGTTTCTCTTTTTCGCCTATGCGCCACAGATGTCCGGTGATTCAGTCTGGACAGCAATAGACGGTTTTAGCGGAGCCACACCGCTCAGTCAGATAGCTGCGGAAGGCTTACCTGCAATAGCGGTCGCGACTGGCCGTGGGTTGAGTTGGCTAGACGCTTTCTTCGGTCAGATGCAGGGCTCTATTGGTGAAACCTCGACCCTAGCTATATTGCTAGGCGCTTGTGTATTGCTGGTTACTCGAATTGCATCCTGGCGCATCATGCTGGGTGTCTTTCTCGGCATGTGTGCGACTGCAACTTTGTTCAACTTCATCGGTTCAGAGACGAATCCCGCCTTCGCGACACCTTGGTACTGGCATTTCGTCCTCGGTGGTTTTGCCTTCGGCATGGTGTTTATGGCGACTGACCCAGTTTCTGCCTCCATGACTAATACGGGCAAGTGGATATTCGGTGCATTGATCGGATTTATGATCGTGCTTATTCGGGTGGTGAATCCAGCCTATCCCGAGGGTACGATGTTAGCGATATTGTTCGCGAACCTGTTCGCACCACTTATTGATTACTTCGTGGTGAAGGCAAATATAAGTAGAAGGAGGGCGCGCGGTGTCCTCTAAAGACTCTACAAAAAGCACATTGATCGTTGCCTTCAGTCTCTGCGTGGTGTGTTCGATAATCGTATCGGGAACCGCAGTGATTTTGAAGCCAATGCAGGACGCGAATCGAATTCTCGATAGGAATAAGAACATTCTAAGTGCAGCTGGTTTGTTCGATTCAGAACAAGATGGCGATGAGGTGGTAGCAGGGCGCTTCAGTCAATTCTCAACCTATGTCATCGACTTAAATGAGCAGCGGGTTCTCGGCGATGAACAGCTCGAGCAATTGCAGATAGACATAGACGGCTACGATCAGCGCTTAGTTATCAACGACCCGAATTATTCCGAGGCGCTGGAGCGGCAGGAAGATGTTGCGAACATAAAACGACGCGTTATCTACCCGATGATCTATGTTGTAGCGGAAGATGGAAAAATAGAAACGATCGTCGTGCCTGTAAGCGGCTACGGTCTTTGGGGAATCCTATACGGCTTTCTCGCACTTGAGGGCGACGCGAACACAGTTAAGGGCCTAGCCTTCTACGAATTAAAGGAGACACCGGGTTTGGGTGCGGAAGTTAGGAACCCAAGATGGATGGCGCTCTGGCCTGGCAAGAAAATTTACGATGAAGCAGGTGAGGTTGGTCTCAGAGTTATTAAGGGGCAGGGCAGCGGCGACGACCAGATCGATGGTCTGTCCGGCGCAACACTTACCACTCGCGGAGTCGATAACTTGATTCAGTACTGGCTAGGCGATGATGCGTATGGGCCTATTTTGGCACAGCTACGCGAGACAGGTTTGCAAACTAATGATTGATAAAACTATTCAATTTGGTGTGAGAGCATGATCGATGAACCTATTCAGTTTGGTGTAAGAACATGAGCAGTGTTAAGCAGATATTATTGACGCCGCTATTCGAGAACAACCCGATAGCCCTGCAAATTCTCGGCGTATGTTCGGCTTTGGCGGTGACGACGCAGCTGAGCGTTACACTTGTTATGTGTGTCGCGCTTACTACAGTGACCGCGTTTTCTAATTTGTTCATCTCCATGATCCGCAACCACATGCCTTCTAGTATTCGTATTATCGTACAGATGACGATCATTGCGTCGCTGGTTATCGCAGTGGATCAATTTCTGCAGGCGTTCGCCTATGAGATCAGCAAGAATTTAAGTGTGTTCGTGGGCTTGATCATTACAAACTGTATCGTCATGGGGCGCGCTGAAGCCTTTGCGATGAAGAATCCGCCAGTCCTAAGTTTTCTTGACGGCATCGGTAACGGGATGGGCTATTCACTTGTGCTTATAGTCGTCGCTTCGATTCGTGAACTTTTCGGGTCGGGAAGCCTGCTGGGTTTTCAGATTCTTCCTCTCATCGAGAACGGCGGTTGGTATCAGGCTAACGGTCTTATGTTGCTGTCGCCCAGCGCTTTCTTCATCATCGGTTTCTTTATCTGGGCGCTGCGTAGCGTGAAGAAGGATCAAGTAGAGGCTCGTGAGTTTCGTATGGCCTCTCAAAGTACGCACGATGGTGCGTTCTGATGGAGCAGTTACTAAATCTCTTCGTCAAAGCAGTGTTCATCGAGAACATGGCATTGCAAATGTTCCTCGGTATGTGCACCTTTCTCGCCGTCTCGAAGAAGATAGAAACCGCGATCGGTTTAGGCGTCGCTGTGATGGTCGTGCAGGTAATCACTGTGCCAGCCAATAACTTCATCTTTAATAATCTCCTGCGCGAAGGCGCATTAGACTGGTTAGGTATGCCGGAGTTGTCGCTGCAGTTTCTTGGCTTCCTCTGTTACATCGGTGTGATCGCTGCGATCGTGCAAATTCTCGAGATGTTCCTCGATAAATATGTGCCAGCTTTGTATAACGCGTTAGGTGTTTTCCTGCCACTGATAACAGTTAACTGCGCGATCCTTGGCTCTACGCTATTGATGGTCGAGCGAGATTATTCATTTCCAGAAAGCGTCGCATTCGGGCTGGGCTCAGGCTTCGGTTGGGCGCTAGCGATTGTTGCACTTGCGGGCATACGCGAGAAGCTCAAGTACAGTGATGTACCGGAAGGTCTTCGCGGGCTGGGCATAACATTTATTACGGTAGGTTTAATGTCACTGGGTTTTATGTCATTAAGCGGCGTCTCGCTGTAGAAACAGTTAAGAAAAAGTTTAGAAGTAGTTAAGATGATTGATATCACAACAATATTCGGCGGCGTCGCGCTATTTACCACTATAGTAATGCTGCTTGTGGCTGTAATCCTGTTCGCTCGCTCAAAGCTGGTGACGAGTGGCGATATACGCATCGAAATAAATGGCGATCCGGATAGATCCATAACAGTGCCAGCCGGTGGCAAGTTACTAAATACCCTCGCCGATGCGGGCATCTTTCTGTCTTCAGCCTGTGGCGGCGGCGGTACCTGTGCGCAGTGTAAATGTCAGATATTAGATGGAGGCGGTTCGATGCTGCCTACAGAGACGGGGCACTTCACGCGCGGCCAGGCAAAAGATAACTGGCGCCTCTCCTGCCAGGTTGCCGTTAAGCAGGATATGAAAATTCAAATCGCTCCTGAGTTTTTCGGAGTGAAGCAATGGGAATGCACGGTTCGTTCTAACGATAACGTCGCGACCTTTATCAAAGAGTTAGTGCTAGAGATTCCTGACGGAGAGAGTGTCGACTTTAGGGCTGGTGGCTATGTGCAGTTAGAGGTGCCGCCTCATGTCGTCAAGTATAGCGACTTCGATATCGGTGAAGAGTATCGCGGCGACTGGAATCACTTCGGCTTATTCGATGTAGTATCCAAGGTCAGTGACACGACGATACGCGCCTACTCTATGGCTAACTACCCGGACGAAAAGGGTGTAATCAAGTTCAATATCCGCATTGCTACACCGCCGCCGCGCACGAAACTTCCTCCGGGAAAGATGTCGTCCTATGTGTTTAACCTTAAGCCGGGTGACAAGGTTAAGGTGTTCGGACCCTTCGGCGAGTTCTTTGCAAAAGAAACCAAGGCTGAGATGGTGTTTATTGGTGGCGGCGCCGGCATGGCTCCGATGCGCTCACATATCTTTGACCAGCTTCGTAGATTGCACAGTGATAGAAAGATAAGCTTCTGGTATGGCGCGCGAAGTCTGCGCGAGATGTTCTATGAAGAGGACTACAACACACTCGCGAACGAGTGTGATAATTTCGATTGGCATGTTGCACTTTCAGACCCGCAGCCGGAAGACGATTGGTCGGGAATGACTGGCTTCATACACAATGTAGTGCTGGAAAACTATCTTCAGAACCACCCGGCGCCGGAAGACTGTGAATACTATATGTGCGGACCGCCGATGATGAACGCGGCAGTCATCAAGATTCTGAAAGACTTAGGTGTAGAAGACGAAAATATAGCTCTCGACGAATTCTCCTAGCAGAAACGCAGTTACTCGCGTGATACTGCCAACAGCGCAACGGGTTATGCCGCATGAAAGAATTACTCAACCGTCATAGTTTCACAGCGGCCTTTCTGCTTCTGGTTCTGGGCGCGGTTTTATTCTTCACCGACGGTGACGGCGACATTCAGCAATTGAATGGTCTCACTATGGGTACGAGTTATCAGGTTCAGATCGTCGATATGCCCGATGGTATTGCTGCTGAAGATCTTGCTGCTGATATCGGCGATTTACTGAGTCAGCTAGATACCGAAACATTCTCTACCTACGCCAGCAATTCTGAGCTATCCCGATTTAACCGACATGGGGTTAATATTCCCTTTATTGCCTCCGCTGAATTGATCGAGGTGCTGCTGATGGCGCAGGAAATTTCCGCGCTTAGCGGTGGTGCCTTCGATGTTACCGTGGGTCCGCTGGTAAATCTCTGGGGCTTCGGCCCCGACCTTGCGGTGTTCGAGACGGTCCCTACACAGTCGCAAATAGATGCAGCAAGGACGCGGGTAGGTTTTCAGTTTCTACGGATTAGTCCATCCAATCGGGAGATTCGGAAGACGCGCGATATGTATGTCGACTTGAGCGCCATAGCTAAGGGCTATGCCGTGGATCAGCTTGCTGAATATCTAGACCAGATCGGCGTAGATAACTATTTCCTAGAAATAGGTGGTGAATTAAAGATTAAGGGCTCCAAGCCAGGCGGCGAAGGCTGGGTTCCAGCTATAGAGGCCCCTATAGACACGGCCTCTCAGGTCTATCAGATTTTCTATAGCCGTGGTGATAATATAGCTGTGGCGGGTTCTGGCGACTATAGAAACTATTTCGAGGAAGAAGGGCAGCGCTATTCTCATGAGATTGATCCTCGAAATGGTAGGCCTGTCACCCATAGTTTGGCTGCGGCGTATGTGATCGATGAGTCTACGGCGCGTGCCGATGCGCTGGCGACCACCTACATGATTTTGGGCCCGGATGCGGCCGAGAAATTAGCATCGAGGCAAGGGCAGGCGGTCTATTTCATCTATAAGAGTGAGTCAGACGGATTCGAAGATTATGTTAGTGCTGAATTTAACCGTTACCTTGCAAGCGATTCACAATAAGGCGAGACTGAAATGACGATTTTTTTAGTTACATTCCTAATCATGGCTGTGGTGATTGTGATCATGTCGGTCGGTGTATTGTTCGGCCGCAAACCGGTGCAGGGTTCCTGTGGCGGGATGAACAATATCATTGGGTTAAAAGAGTGTGAGATATGTGGAGAACCAACTCAAAACAGAGCACCGGACCTCCTGGAGGAATCCCCCAGGCAACGACTAACTGGAGAGAACCAGCTCAAAACAGAGCACCAAACCTCCTGGTGGAACCCCCCAGGCAACGACTAACTGGAGAGAACCAGCTCAAAACAGAGCGCCGGACCTCCTGGAGGAATCCCCCAGGCAACGACTAACTGGGGAGAACCAGCTCAAAACAGAGCACCGGACCTCCTGGAGGAATCCCCCAGGCAACGACTAACTGGAGAGAACAAACTCTAAACAGAGCACCAAGCTTGCTGGAGGAGAACAAACTCTAAACAGAGCACCAAGCCTGCTGGAGGAGAACACTCTCTAGCAGAGCACCTAGCCTGCAGGATGAATCCTCCAGGCAATCACCAACTAAAAAAAGCAATTCGAGCACCCACAAAAAACCAACCCTATCAGGCATCACAATTAACTAGAAAAATCACTCCACCTAAACCTCGCAACCAACTGGACAAATACACTGAAAACCTCCATGCAAAAAGAACACTTTGACATCATAGTTATAGGAAGTGGTCCTGCGGGTGAGGCTGCCGCCATGAATGCGAAGAAGAAAGGGCGCACCGTTGCTATCGTATGTGACCTTGAATCTGTTGGTGGTAGTTGCACACATTACGGGACCATACCCTCGAAAGCGCTCCGTCATTCGGTTAAAGAAGTCATGCAGTTTAATGCGAATCCCATGTTTAGAGACTTGGGTGACGCTAGGAAATTAAGTTTTCAGCAAGTATCGAAACATGCCGATCGCGTCGTCTATGAGCAAGTGCGAATGCGTACTGATTTCTACGACAGAAATCACATACCCATATTCAAAGGGCGGGCAAGCTTTCTAGACAAAAATACAATCAAGCTTGTTGGGAAGCGCAAGAAGTTGTCTGCTGCGCACTTTGTAATTGCTACAGGTTCTAGCCCTTATCATCCACCGGGCGTTGACTTTTCGCATCCTCGTGTCTTCGATAGCGACACGATTCTAGGTATGGACTACTCGCCGCGTAAGGTCACAGTTATGGGGGCGGGTGTCATTGGTTGTGAATACGCTTCTATTTTTGGTGGACTCGGCTGCAAGGTAGAGTTAATAAATCCTGCTTCAGGCCTGCTTACCTTTCTGGATGCCGAGATATCCGATGCGCTGAGTTATCACTTGCGTAACCTCGGCGTGCGCAGCCGCCACAACGAAGAATTTGAGAAGATGGAGTATTTTGATGACCACATCGTGACCTATCTCAAGTCGGGCAAGAAGATTCGGAGCGATATTGTGCTCTGGGCGAACGGTAGAAGTGGAAATACCAAGAGTCTCGGCCTTAATGTTATTGGTCTGGATACGAACAGCAGGCAGCAGATATCTGTGAACAACAAGTATCAGACATCAGTTAAGAATATCTATGCGGCAGGTGACGTGATTGGCTGGCCCTCGCTCGCAGGTGCGGCCTATGATCAGGGCAGGGCTGCGAGCAATGCGATTGTCGCGCCAGACGAGTGTTATCACGTTGAGCAGGTAGCAACCGGAATCTATACGATTCCTGAGATAAGCACGTTGGGCGCAACTGAGCAGGAGCTAACTGAGCAGAAAATACCTTACGAGGTAGGCAAGGCCTTCTTTAAAAACACCGCGCGAGCTCAGATTACAGGGGAGCAGGTGGGGATGTTGAAGTTGATCTTTCATTTCGAAACCTTGGAGCTGCTAGGTATTCATTGCTTCGGCGACCAGGCCTCGGAGATCGTGCATATTGGCCAGGCAATCATGCGCCAACCGGCCCCAGCGAATTCAATGAAATACTTTCTCAACACAACATTCAACTACCCGACCATGGCGGAAGCCTATCGGACCGCTGCACTCGATGGCTTGAACCGGGTTTTTTAGACAGGTCCTAGGTCTTGCTATGACCGGAGAACAGCGTTAGTTTATTCTGCAGTGAATAATACAATGTGACGGGCTGAAGCTCGCATCAGCAGGAGAGTGAATATGATAAGAACTGCTAGAGATATTCTTAAAGACAAAGGCGGTCACATGGTAACTACCAATTCCGACGCGACTATCTATCAGGCGCTAACAATAATGACCCAAAATAAAGTGGGTTCTATCGTTATCCTCGAAGAAGAAAAGATAGTAGGTATCTGGACCGAAAGAGATTTGATGTTTCGTGCCATGGAAGAGGGCTTCAATCCAAAGACAGCACGTCTCAAAGATAATATGAGCGTTAGTATCATATCTGCCAATATCGAAGAGCAGGCTTACCAACTAATGGATAAATTTCTTGGTCGCCGCGTTCGTCATTTATTAATAGAAGAAGGCGGGGAATATATCGGTTTGCTTTCGGTGGGCGACGTGATGAAGGCCAACTTGCAGCAGAAGAATGAAGAGTTCGAAAAGCTGAACCAAATGGTTAGCTTGGAGTACTACGAGAACTGGAAAGAAATTCAGTCGCAGCGCTGATCCGGTCTGTGAATCATGCGCATTTGAAGTGAGTCCCTAATTTCTCGCAGGCCGCTCCCTGCGTACGTTGAGCGATATAAAATGCTTGCTATCGCGAAACTATCCGTGTAGATTTTCTAGCGTTAATTAGTGTCAGACCTGTCTACAGCTATTTGACGATTTTATAAAAAGACAGGGTGCCATTAAGGTTTTAAATAATAACAATGCGAGCCCACAATCTCGGCCTGACCGTCATCACTTCGTTCTAGATTCTTGGAACACAGTCAGCTAGCGGGTTCCAAAAAGAGCGGTTGATCTCTATGGGTAGTGACATACAGTCCCCGGCAATCCCTGCCAAAAGTTATGATTCTTTTATGAATCATACTGCTGGGCTAACTTCCCTCGAAATTCTGTACCCCCACTCAAAATCCCTACTAAATTTAGAAGTACTCTCTTTGTTGCCTTCGGCTGCGCGGACATGTTCACTGGCGGATGTTCGGTGTGTTGAGTATCGATCGATAGGCTCAAAAGGGGCAGTTATTGCGTAGAAGGTATTAATGATTCAGCAGTTATTGAATAAGGTCCGGTAACGGAGTTTGATTCGATGTGAATCCGGTAGACCGAGGGCCTAAAGCTTGTCGGGATGTTTGGAGTTAAATGCTTGGAATTACCTAACGAAATGCTAGACGGTTTGAGACCGTTTCTTTTTTACTTCGCCTTGGTGATGGCTGTCGTGGTCATCATGCTTGGGCTTTCCTATTTCCTTGGGCAGCGTATTACTGCCCACTCCAAAAATCTACCGTTTGAGTCTGGCATCGTCTCCGTGGGTAGCGCTCAATTTCGAATCTCAGTTCATTTCTACCTCCCGGCAATACTATTTATCATCTTCGACCTGGAAGTTGTCTTCCTTTTTGCCTGGGCTGTCGCTGTTAGAGAGGCGGGTTGGCCTGGTTTCATCGAAATCTCAGTATTTATCTTCATTTTAATCGCAGCCTTGTTTTATCTCTGGCGTATCGGCGCGCTTGACTGGCGTACGCTCACGCAGAAGCGGGAATTGAAAACCCTTTCCGGGCCTGGTGGCGTGACCAACAAAAAGGAATTCAAACTATGAGTTGGGAGCTGCAAAAAGCAGAAGACGCCGCGTCACCACAGCCTGGTGGCAGCGCCATGGACGAGTTCATTCGGCGCAATGTGGTTATGGCGAACCTAGAGGATATGGTGTCTTGGGGTCGAAAGAACTCCATCTGGCCCTTTAATTTTGGTCTTTCCTGCTGTTATGTGGAGATGGCCACTGCGTTTACCAGTCGTCACGATTTAGCGAGATTCGGCGCGGAGGTAATCCGTGGCACGCCTAGACAGGCTGACATGATCGTTATTGCCGGTACCGTGTTCCGTAAGATGGCGCCTGTGGTAAAGCTTTTATATGAACAACTGCTAGAGCCAAAATGGGTTATTTCCATGGGCTCTTGCGCCAATTCTGGTGGCATGTACGACATTTACTCTGTGGTACAGGGCGTAGATAAGTTCTTGCCTGTGGATGTCTATGTCTCTGGTTGTCCGCCACGCCCCGAGGCCTTGCTACAGGGGTTGATATTGCTGCAGGAATCGATCGGTAGACAGCGCAGGCCAGTGAGCTGGGTGATCAATGATCAGGGCATTATTCAGAAGGAAGAGAATCCTGTGCAGCGTATCGTGCGCGGGCCAGATCGGATCGCGGCAACTGAGCTCCGTTCACCAAATGATGTTTAGTAATTATTATAAAACAATGAGTTAACTCGGATAATTGAAGTAAACTATCGTGATAACTAGCGCAGAGAACAACAGCCATTCACATGACCAGGTAGCAGCCGCCTTAGTACAGCTACGCCAAATGCATGGCGATCTCATCGTGGCCGAACAGCTTACCTGCGATGGCATGCCGACGGTGTGGATTGAGCGGCAGAGCATCGACACAGTGCTTCGTGCACTAAGAGATGAGACGACCCCGCGCTTTGAGATGCTGTTCGACCTCACCGCTATCGATGAGCGACTACGCTGCAACCGTGCTGGTCAGCCGGACAGCGAGTTCACGGTCGTCTATCACCTTATGTCCTTTTCCGGGAATTGCGATTTCCGTATCAAGGTCGCCCTTCAGGACAGCGATCTGAGCATTCCGAGTATTGTGCGCCTGTGGCCCAACGCGAATTGGTACGAACGTGAGGCTTGGGATATGTTTGGCATCAAGTTCGATGGCCATCCGAATCTCTGTCGCATCGTGCTTCCTCCAACTTGGAAGGGCCATGCGCTGCGTAAGGAGCATCCAGCCCGCGCAACCGAGATGGAGCCGTTCACGCTTGATGACGAGCAATTGGACTACGAGCAAGAGGCGCTAAAATTTAAGCCAGAAGATTGGGGGATGAAAAGGGAGTCTGAGAACTCTGAATTCATGTTTCTCAATTTGGGCCCCAATCATCCAAGTGTACACGGCGCCTTTCGCATTGCCCTGCAGCTAGACGGCGAGATCCTAGTGGATGCCGTGCCAGATATTGGCTATCACCACCGCGGTGCCGAGAAGATGGGCGAGCGACAATCCTGGCATACCTATATTCCTTACACTGATCGCATCGACTACCTCGGTGGGGTCCTGAACAATTTGCCGTATGTTATGGCAGTGGAGAAGATGGCTGGCATCAAGGTGCCGGAGCGGGTGAAGGTTATCCGCGTCATGCTCTGCGAGATGTTTCGAATCTGCAGTCACCTCCTGTTCTATGGCACTTTTGCCCAGGACGTGGGCCAGCTTTCTCCGATTTTTTACATGTTTGTCGAACGCGAACGTATCTTCAACATCATCGAATCTATCTGTGGCGCGCGCATGCATCCGGGTTGGTTTCGAATCGGTGGTGTGGCGCAGGACTTACCGAACGGCTGGGAGAAGCGCATTCAGGAACTGTTGGACTTCATGCCAGCTCGACTAGACGAATACGACAGCATGGTGATGAACAATGGCATCCTGAAGAGAAGAACTCAGGGCGTCGGTGTATATGACACGAAAGAGGCGCTTAACTGGGGCGTGACTGGGGCAGGGTTAAGAGCCACGGGCCTAGAATGGGATTTCCGTAAACAGCGCCCTTATAGCGGATATGAAAACTTCGATTTCGACGTGCCTATTGCTGTCAATGGCGATTCTTATGATCGCTGTGCAATCCGCGTCGAGGAGATGCGTCAGAGTCTGCGAATTATTAAGCAGTGCATGGATAATATGCCGTCTGGCCACTACAAGTCCGATCACCCGCTGACGACGCCACCGCGTAAAGAAAACACAAAACAGGATATCGAGACGCTGATTAACCACTTCTTAAGCGTTAGTTGGGGGCCGGTAATTCAAGCGAACGAGGTAACAGTGGCGGTCGAGGCGACGAAGGGTATTAACAGTTACTATCTCGTGAGTGACGGCAGCACGACTTCTTATAGGACACGTATACGAACGCCATCGTTTGCGCATCTGCAGATGATTCCGGAGATATCGCGAGGCTTTATGGTCGCCGATCTTATCGCAATCATTGCGAGTATTGATTTCGTTATGGCGGATGTGGACAGATAGAAAGATAGATAAAAAGTAAGACAGAAAACAGTTAGTACGTAGTAACAAAGAGAGAAGCACAGAGACAAATGAGTCAGCAAGTAATAGCAAGCACAGCGAACAAGGCGCGTAGTTTGTCTTCGGAAGAGATTGCGGAGATTGAACACGAGATGACATTGTATCCCGACAAGAGAGCGGTCGGCTTGGAAGCGCTGAAAATTGTGCAAAAACACCAGGGTTGGGTTTCTGACGAGAGTCTTCTTGGTATAGCAAAATATTTGGATATCCCCGCGGCTGACTTGGAAGGAGTGGCTACGTTCTTTAACTTGGTCTATCGCCAGAAAGTAGGTAAGAACGTCATTTTATTCTGCGACAGTGTTAGCTGCTGGATCATGGGCTGCGAAGGCATTAAAGGTCATATCAAGGAGCGACTTGCTATCGACTACGGGGAGACGACTGAGGATGGTGATTTTACGCTGATTCCAGTTCCCTGTTTAGGAGACTGCGACAGGGCGCCTGTAATGATGGTGGGGCCGGATTTGCACAGGAACCTAACGCCGGAAAAGATTGATTCAATCATAGCCGACTACAAGAACAAACAGGATTAAACGGATACTTAAGTGGTAGCAAATCCATTAACAAAGAATATCGATATGTCCCGCCCGCCGCTGGACATCGCCGCCTATGAGGCGAACGATGGCTATCAGAGCGTGCATGCCATCGCGAAGGGATTGAGCCCAGAAGATGTCCTGGAACTGGTAAAAGGCTCTGGGCTAAAAGGTAGAGGCGGAGCAGGTTTTCCAACTGGCTTGAAGTGGAGCTTCGTGCCTAGAGGAGATAACTCCCCCAAGCAGAAATATTTAGTAGTAAATGCTGACGAGATGGAGCCGGGTACTTTCAAAGACAGACTGTTAATGGAGGGCGACCCGCACCTGATGCTCGAAGGCATGATTATCGCCGCCTACACGATCCAGGCGAGCAAGGCCTATATCTTTCTACGCGGCGAATACACTGTCTCAGAGCAGGCTCTGCGCAAGGCGATAAAAGAAGCGTATGAGAAAGGCTATCTTGGCAAGAACATCCTCGGCACGGGTTTCGATCTCGATATCATCATGCACACCAGTGCTGGGCGATATATTTGCGGAGAAGAAACGGCCTTGTTGAATGCCTTAGAGGGTAAACGAGCAAACCCACGTGCCAAGCCGCCATTTCCTCAGGTGAGCGGGCTTTGGGGAAAGCCGACTATCGTCAACAACGTAGAAACCATATGTAACTTGCCCGGAATTTTGACCTACGGCGTCGACTGGTATCACGGATTAACGAAGGGTAACGATCACGGCACGAAGCTATTCGGTGTCAGTGGCAAGGTGAAGACGCCAGGCTGTTGGGAATTACCACTTGGTTTGCCCATAAGGGAATTGTTAGAAAATTACGCCGGTGGAATGCAGGATGGCCTAGAGCTCAGAGGCTTTCTTCCTGGTGGCGGGTCAACCGACTTCATGCTGCCGGAACACCTGGACGTAACACTTGATTACGACGAAATTGCGAAAGTAGGTAGCAGGCTAGCTACTGGCACAATGATTGTATTAGACGATAAGACTTGCCCAGTAGGGATGGTGGGAAACCTTATGAAGTTCTTCGCTCACGAGTCCTGCGGTTTCTGCACCCCGTGTCGCGACGGCTTACCTTGGGTTGATCAAATTTTCCGTGACTTCGAGAATGGTGAAGGCAGCGAAAAAGACTTACAGATCCTACATGATCACGTCACATATCTAGGGCCCGGTAGAACATTTTGCGCACTAGCGCCTGGCGCCACCGCACCATTGGGTAGCGGACTAAAATATTTTAAAGAAGATTTCGAAAAACATATCACACAGAAGCGCTGTAGCTATAAGCACTGATAATTTCAGTGTTGCCTAGCTATGCTTGGAGTAACTGATGGCGAAAATTGTTATTGATGGGGTCGAGCGCGAGGTAAACCCCGATAACAATCTGTTGCAGGAATGCCTGTCGCTGGGTCTAGACTTGCCTTATTTTTGCTGGCATCCCAGCATGGGTTCTGTCGGTGCTTGTCGTCAATGTGCTGTTATACAATATCGTGATGCAGATGATAAGGAAGGCATGTTAGTGATGGCGTGTATGACGCCAGCCACCGATGGTGCGATTATCTCTATAGAGGACGAAGGCGCTAAGTCTTTCAGGTCCGATGTGATCGAGAGCCTCATGATCAGCCACCCGCATGACTGCCCTGTGTGTGAAGAAGGGGGCGAGTGTCATCTTCAAGATATGACACAGATGTCGGGTCACAACTACCGTCGCTACGACAAGAAGAAGAGAACACACCGCAATCAGTATCTAGGCCCATTCATCAATCATGAGATGAATCGTTGCATCACCTGTTATCGCTGCGTTCGCTATTACGGCGACTACGCCGGTGGCACCGATTTATCGGCACAGGCTTCCCATCACCATGTTTACTTCGGAAGGCACGAAGAGGGTGTGCTAGAGAGTGAGTTTAGTGGCAACCTCGTCGAAGTTTGCCCAACGGGGGTCTTCACAGACAAGGCGTTTAGTGAGAATTACAGCCGCAAGTGGGATCTACAGACCGCTCCTTCGGTATGTGTCGGTTGTTCTGTAGGTTGTAACACGTCGCCGGGTGAGCGCTACGGAAGCCTGCGCAGAACAGTCAATCGCTACAATAGCGAAATAAATGGCTACTTCCTCTGCGACAGAGGGCGTTTCGGTTTCGATTTTGTAAACAATAGAGACAGGTTGTTAGAGCCAGTACAGCGCGTTGATAACACGGGCGAGTTGTTGGCGGACGATCAGATTAAGGCTGTCATTAAAGATTTTTCAGCAGACGGGACCATAGGCATTGGCTCGCCGCGTGCTAGTAACGAATCGAATTTTGCGCTGCGCTCTATGGTGGGCGAAGAAAATTTCTACGCGGGTTATTCCGACGTTGAGCATGAGTCGATGCAGGTGATATTAGGCCTGGCGAGCGACACGGCATTTCATAGTCCTAGCGTGCGCGAGATCGAAGCAGCCGACGCGGTGTTAATTCTCGGAGAAGACGTAACCAATGTGGCGCCACGAATCGCGTTAGCGCTACGTCAGTCGGTGCGTAACAAGGCCAAGGATCTCGCAGACGAAAGCAGAATACCTCAATGGCAGGATGCGGCAGTGCGCGAACTCGCGCAGCATGAGCGCAGCCCGTTAAGCATTATTAGCCCGGCAGTAAGCAGGCTCGATGACGTAGCTTCCGATAGAGTTATTGAGTCGCTGTCCATCGTGGCCGCGATGGGGCATCAGATTGCAAACAAGATATCAGCTTCCGCCCCTAACGCAGCTTCCACGGAGCATGGCGAAGTAATACAAAAAATCGTGGAGCAGCTGAAGGCTGCGAAACGGCCGCTGATCATCGCAGGCAATAGCAATGGCTGCGACGTGATCAAGGCCGCAGCAAACATCGCTAGAGCTTTGCATGATGATAGTGATAACGCTGCTATAGATCTTTGCCTGCTAGTGCCTGAAGTAAATAGCATGGGTATGGGCTTGATGGCCGGCGCAGAAAATCCGCTCAGCGCTGCATTGGGTAAGTTACAAAGTGGCGCAGCGAAGAGCGTCATCGTGTTGGAGAACGACCTCTATCGTCGAGCCGCGAAGGCAACAATAGATGCAGCGCTTACTGCTGCTGAAAAAGTGTTAGTTCTAGATCAGTTGCCCACTGCAACAACAGCGAATGCCGATGTGATTCTACCGGCCACCGCGTTCTCAGAACACGAGGCTACCTATATTAATTACGAGGGCAGGGCGCAGCTCAGTTTCCAAGTGCACCAGTGTCAGAAACAGGCGCAACCTTCTTGGCGCTGGATATGTGATGCCGAGCATGTCGACGATCTGATTGAACGTTGCTGTAATGAGGCGCCAGGTTTCTCACGACTACGTGAGGTATTGCCTGGGGAGAACCCATTCATAGCCGGCATGAAGGTGCCTCGTCAATCTCATAGATACAGTGGTCGCACCGCAATGAACGCAAACGTCAGCGTGCACGAGCCAAAACAGAAGGAAGACAAAGAATCTGTTATGTCTTTCTCGATGGAAGGAATATCCTCGCAGAAGGATGCGAGCGTCCTCGCGTCTTCATGGGCGCCGAAGTGGAACTCGAATCAATCCATTAGTAAATTCCAGAACGAAGTGAACGGTGAATTGAAGCAGGGGCACCCAGGTTGCCTATTGATAGAGAGGAAAGATTCTAACGGCAATTATTTCGAAGCGGCATCTGATTTGATAGAGCCATCTGCTAATCAGCTGCTCCTAGTTTTTTCTTACCAAATATTTGGCAGCGACGAATTAAGTGCGCGCTCCAAACCTATTCAGACTCGAATGACAGATGCTTACATTGGTCTGTCTCCAGAGGACGCAAAGGCGAGAGATTTGCGTCAGGGTGACGTAGCGACAATCAGTCCGTTGGGTTCTCCTGTAGTGGTTTGTATTCGTACCGGCATCAAAGTTGGCACGGCCTTGCTGCATTGCGGTGATGGCAATATCAGCCCCGCGGACTTTTTTGGCTTGATCGAAGTAGAGAAGAGCGTCGTTCAGTCTACGGTGCTAGGCATTGGTAATTTGATCGTAAGCGATTTCCAAGAAGAGGAAATTAACCCATGACATTCGAAGTAGGTTCCGGTTTAAGCATAGGCGTGATATTGGCGACGGTTATTCTAGTCGCGGCGATGCTGATCTGGGTAGAGCGTCGACTATTAAGCTTCTGGCAGGAGCGACTCGGGCCAAATCGCGTGGGCCCTTTCGGCCTGCTGCAGGTCGTGGCCGATATGATTAAGATTTTCACTAAGGAAGATTGGGTTCCTCCTTTCGCTGACAAGTTCAGTTTCGTTCTGGCGCCCGCCATCATCATGACGGTGATTTTGATGAGTTTTAGCGTCGTCCCGTTTGCTCCCGGCGTTGGCGTTGTCGATTCGAATATAGGCGTGCTCTTCGTTCTGGCCATGGCATCGCTTGGTGCTTATAGCGTCATGTTGGCGGGTCTTTCTTCCGACAACAAATATGCCTTGTTAGGCGCGTTGCGCGCTGCGGCGCAGATGATTAGTTACGAAGTCTTTATGGGTATCTCCATCCTTGGCGTAGTTGCGCTGTCCGGTACATTTGATTTGCGCCAGATCGTGTTGGCGCAAGAAGAGAACGGTTGGTATGTCATTCCGCAATTCATTGGTTTCGTGATCTTCTTGATAGCCGGAGTTGCCGAGAGTCACCGATTGCCATTCGATATACCCGAAGCCGAGCAGGAAATCTGTGCGGGTTACCACACGGAATATTCAGGTATGAAGTTTGGCATGTTCTTCGTCGGGGAATACCTCGGCTTGGTATTGATCTCTTCGTTGATCACCGTGCTTTTCTTCGGCGGCTGGTTAGGTCCTGCATTTTTACCGCCGATATTCTGGTTTGCACTAAAGTCATTTATGTTTATTGCATTCTTTATTTTGCTGCGTGCCGCTATCCCGCGTCCGCGTTATGATCAACTGATGACCTATGGCTGGTTATTCCTATTGCCTGTTTCACTACTAAACCTGCTGATCACCGGCATAATTATTCTGAGTACATCCTAATGTTGCAAATATTTGGAGAAAGATATGCTCGCCCTGATTAAGGACACACTGACGAGTCAGGTGGTTACCCTCTGGCGGGTGTTCTCGCATCTATGGGTAAAGGCTGACACCGTCGAGTATCCTGATGAGCAGCCGTATATGTTTCCGCGCTGGCGCGGTCGCATCATACTCAGTCGCGATCCAGACGGAGAAGAGCGCTGTGTCGCCTGCAACCTCTGCGCGGTAGCTTGTCCTGTGGACTGCATCGCTCTGCAGAAAACCGAGGATGAGGAAGGGCGTTGGTATCCGGCGTTTTTCCGCATCAATTTTTCTAGATGCATTATGTGTGGTTTCTGCGAGGAAGCCTGCCCAACGAATGCCATTCAACTTACGCCAGATTTTGAGATGGCAGAATACAAAAGACAGGACATGGTGTGGGAGAAGGAAGACCTATTGATCGATGGCACCGGAAAATACCACGATTACAACTTCTATCGTGTCGCGGGCAAGAAGATCGGCGGCAAAGATAAGGGTGAGGCACTCAATGAAGCCGTGCCGGTTAATGTGAGGAGTCTGCTGCCGTGATTTTGCTCTTCTACATAGCAGGGTTCGTAGCAGTCATTGCGACGGTAGCGGTCATCCTGCAGACAAATATTGTACACGCGCTTATCTACCTAATTCTGTCACTGTTAGCGGTCGCCGTTTGTTTCTATACGTTAGGCGCGCCATTTGCCGCGATATTAGAAGCGATCGTCTACGCTGGGGCGATCATGGTGTTATTTCTGTTTGTGATTATGATGCTGAACATGGGGCAGCATAGTATCGATCAGGAACGAAGCTGGATGGGGCCGAAGGTATGGATCGTGCCTTCAATACTAACTTCGGTATTGCTCGCGCAACTACTTACTGTAATGACGCAATATGATCACGAGCTCGCGTTAACGACTGTCGATGTTATGGAAGTGAGTGCCTTGCTGTTCGGCCCTTATGTGCTGGCAGTCGAATTGGCTTCTATATTATTACTTGCAGGTTTGGTTGCCGCCTACCACCTAGCAAAAAAATGAAGAGAATAAAGTGAAACAGAGTGAAATGTTAGAGTCGTACACACACGCAATTCAAACGAGCGAGAAGAGATAGACGATGGAGTCGATCCCAATTGAGCATGGACTGATATTGGCTGGCATACTGTTTGTGCTCGGTTTAGTCGGTGTGCTGACGCGGCGCAATATCGTGTTCGTGCTCATGTCACTCGAGATCATGATCAACGCGAGTGGCCTGGCCTTCATCGTGGCGGCATCGCGCTGGGAGCATGCCGACGGTCAGATTATGTTTCTCATGATACTTACCCTGGCTGCCGCGGAAGTAGCGGTGGGCTTAGGTCTTATTATTCAAATGTATCGTCGTTATCACACGGTCGATATCAACGTGCTAAGTCAGATGAAGGGATAGGAGCAGAAAGCTAGAGTGCAAGGTCTAATTTGGCTATTACCGACGTATCCGTTACTGGGTTTTTTAAGCCTTGTGCTTACTAGTGGGAAGCTGCCTAAGAAAATCGTTGGGGCTATCGGTGCTGGATCTATAGGCCTGTCGTTCTTGGTCGCTGCCATGATTGCCTATCAGTTCCTAGGCTCCGGTGAAACGCATTTTGTCATTGAGATGTGGGCCTGGATGTCAGTAGGGAACTTCACCCCAGGTTTCAGTTTCTATGTAGATGGTCTTGCGGTGGTCATGATGCTGATCATCACTGGCGTGGGTTTCCTGATTCACCTCTACTCCGCAGGCTTCATGCTGGACGACCCTAGCTACAGCCGCTTCTTCGCTTATATGAACCTGTTTGTGGCTTCGATGCTGGTTCTGGTTCTAGCCGATAATCTATTGCTCCTCTATCTGGGTTGGGAAGGAGTGGGCTTGTGTAGCTACTTACTTATAGGGTTCTGGTATGAGAAGCCAGAGAACGGCTATGCGGCAAGAAAGGCATTTGTCACGACTCGTGTCGGCGATACCTCGATGGCGATTGGCCTATTTCTGTTGTTTGCTCAGCTAGGCACTCTAAATATACAAGACATGTTGCATGCGGCGCAGACGCAGTGGGCCGTCGGTTCCGGCCTAGCAGTTGCGGCCTCTTTATTACTTCTCGGCGGTGCGGTGGGCAAGTCCGCGCAGCTGCCACTACAGACTTGGTTGCCGGATGCGATGGCTGGCCCTACACCGATCAGTGCATTGATTCACGCAGCGACGATGGTTACTGCCGGCGTCTATCTGATTGCGCGAACTCATGTGCTGTTTGAGCTTGCACCAAACGTGCAGCTATTGGTCGCATGGATAGGCCTGATTACTTTGTTGATGGCTGGCTTCACCGCCATGACGCAACACGACATCAAACGAATTCTCGCCTACTCAACCATCAGTCAGATTGGCTATATGTTCTTAGGCTTGGGTGTTGGTGCTTGGTCAGCCTCGGTTTTCCATCTGATGACTCACGCGTTCTTCAAGGCTTTGTTATTCCTAGCTGCGGGCACGGTGATTCATAGTCTTCATCACGAACATAACATCTTTAAGATGGGTGGTAAGCGCAAGCAGCTGCCAATCGCCTTCGCCTCCTTCATGATAGGTAGCCTCGCCTTGGCGGCATTCCCATTCACCTCAGGCTACTTCAGTAAGGATGAGATTCTTATTGCTGCTTTGGAGATTGAAGGGCCGGGCCTGATTCTCTGGCTAGGCGGCGTACTAGGCGCCTTCCTTACTGGTATCTACAGCTTTAGGCTCGTGTTCGTCGTGTTCTTCGGTGAGAGCAAGGGGCATCATGAAGAGACGGAGGTCACAGGTTTTAGCATGGCGACCCCGCTAATAATTTTAATGGTGTTCGCGCTGTTTGGCGGCTGGATACAGATTCCCGTCGACGCGGTATTTAGTCACGGTGAGGTTCACGAAGCAGAACACCATATCAGTGGTTTCATGCACGCGATCATGATCGCCGTTCCACTCTTAGGTATTGGAGTCAGCTATCTGTTCTTCATGTCGAAAACGTTCTCGGTAGAAAAGCTTATGGCCAATCCACTAGCGGAGCGGCTGCATCGATTCTGGTTCAGCGGATGGGGAATGGATGCGCTCTACAACTTCCTCTTCGTGAGGCCATTCGTATTCCTAGCTCGGGTCAATAAGAACGATCTAATCGATGCCGTATACGCATTGGTGGTAGAAATTTCTCGGGCCGCCCACGGTATGCTGGCGCGTACGCAAACCGGCCAACTACGTTGGTATGCGCTTAGCGTCGCCGGCGGTGTGGTGATATTGATCACCCTAGGAGTGGTGCTATGATTTTAGTAGTGCTCATGAGCATCTTGTTTCTGGGTGGTGTGCTCGCCTGGTTATCTGAAGGCCTAGACTCTAGGTTTCCAAGGGTAGTTGCGCTGGCGGCTGTGGTTATCGACCTGCTGGTGATGATGGCTCTAGTCGGTGCGGATACAGAAGGCTCTAGCTGGATCGTTCAACTCAATGCGCAGTGGATACCGCGCTTCGGCATTTCCTTTCACTTGGCCGCTGACGGGCTGAGCGTCCTGATGATGGTGCTAACAGCCTTTCTAGGAATTATTGCAGTTGGCTCAGCATGGGATGAGATTACCGAGAGAACTGGGTTCTTCTACTTTAACTTGCTCTGGACTCTAGCCGGTGTTATCGGTGTCTTCACCGCGCTCGATCTCTTTCTGTTTTTCTTCTTCTGGGAAGTCATGTTGATTCCGATGTATTTCATCATCGCGATCTGGGGGCATGAGAATAAGAACTACGCCGCGATGAAGTTCTTTATCTTCACGCAGGTCACCGGAATGTTCATGCTGATATCGATACTGGCATTAGCGTATTTTCACTACGTACAGTTTGGCTGGTTCAGTTTCGATTACTTCGACCTGTTGAAGGTAAATACCAGTAGTGCGATAGAGATGTGGATCATGCTCGGGTTTTTCGTAGCCTTCAGCACTAAGCTACCAAGCTTTCCGTTTCATTCTTGGCTGCCTGATGCCCACTCACAGGCGCCTACTGCTGGCAGTGTCATTCTGGCTGGTGTTCTACTTAAGACCGGTGCCTATGGCCTGATAAGATTCGCCGTTCCGCTATTTCCAGAAGCCTCGATGCAGTTTGCGCCGTTCGCAATGACGTTAGCTGTTATCAGTATTCTCTACTGTGCCAAGGTGGCTTTCGCGCAAACCGATATAAAACGATTGATCGCCTATACCAGCATTAGCCACATGGGCTTCGTTGTGCTTGGCATCTATGCGTGGAACGAACAAGCGCTGCAGGGGGCCGTAATGACGATGCTGGCACACGGTCTAAGTGCCGCTGCATTGTTCATGTTAGCTGGTGGCTTACAGCATCGAATTCATACGCGTGACATGGATCATATGGGAGGGTTCTGGGCGAAGGTGCCACGGCTTTCCTTCGTTGCCTTGTTCTTCTCGATCGCTGCGTTAGGTATGCCTGGCCTCGGGAACTTCGTCGGTGAATTCCTTGCGCTACTAGGCGCGTTTCAGGCGAGCATTGGTCTTACCGTTGCTGCCGCATTCGGTCTCATCTTCGCGTCGGTCTATTCTCTATGGGTTATTCAGAAGGTATTTCATGGTGCGTATCGAAACTCGGATTTCGATGACACTCACCTAGCCGACCTGAGTCGTCGCGAGATGTTCTATTTTGGAGCGATGATGATTGGTCTAATTTGGATGGGCATGTATCCACAGAGCTTTTTAGATATGTCGTCCACGACTCTAACAAATTTACTTAACGAAACTGGGCAGCTTCTCTCCACACAGGGCAGCGAGCTATGATTACGTCATTCAATGATTTACTCCCATTAATGCCATTGCTGATAGTGACGGCGACGTCCGTAGTAGCGATGCTGATGATCGGTATACGCCGCAGTTACATCGCCACGGGCACCATAACGATTACTGGTCTATTGGCGGCAACACTGGTTGCTGTGTCAATGATGGACTGGACCAATCAGCAAGTTACGCCACTGCTTATTATCGATCAGTACAGCCTGCTATTTACTGTTGTGGTTTGCGCATCGGCTATGGTTCTTGCAGTCCTCAGCTTTCCCTACTTCTTCGAGCTGGATGATCAGAGAGAGGAATACTTCCTGCTGTTAACAGTCGCGACTATCGGCGCCATCGTGATGGTGAGCAGCAATCATTTCGTGAGTACCGTGTTAGGCCTCGAGACTCTTAGTATGTCTCTGTATGGCATGATCGCGTACCCTTTGCACAGCGCGAAGTCGGCGAAGTTTCCGTTGGAGGCGTCGGTTAAATACCTTGTCCTCTCGGCGGCAGCATCGGGTTTTATCTTGTTCGGCATGGCGCTGATCTATGCGCAGACTGGGACACTTTCATTCGCCAGCGTTAGGGAACTGCCCGTGGCAGGACTGGGCGATGGTTATACGATTGTTGCATTGCTGATGGTTGTTTCTGGCATGGCATTCAAACTCTCCCTAGCGCCGTTTCATATGTGGACGCCTGATGTTTATGAAGGAGCTCCGCTGCCTGCCACGGCGTATCTGGCAACAATCGGTAAGGCGGCGATGTTCGTCGTACTGCTGCGCTTCATACAGATCAGTGAAGCCTTAAGTTTCGATTCGATGGTCACTGTTCTTACTCTTATTGCCGCCGCGTCCATGTTAGCGGGCAATCTGCTTGCACTACTGCAAAACAACCTAAAGAGAATACTGGCGTATTCTTCTATCGCGCACATGGGCTATCTGTTGCTCGCCTTGGTCGCTGGGCACTATGTCACAGGCACAATCGCCGTCGAAGCAATTACCTTTTACCTGATCGCCTACATGATCATGTCGTTAGGTGCATTCGGTGTGGCGTCCATCATATCCTCGAGTGAGAAAGAGTTCGATTCGGTAAAAGAGTACCGTGGGCTTTTTTGGCGTAACCCCTTATTGGCTACAACTTTCATTGCGATGTTACTTTCTCTTGCGGGCATTCCGCTCACGGTAGGGTTTATAGGTAAGTTCTATATTTTCTTAAGCGGTGTTGAAGCAGGGCTTTGGGTTCTGCTAGGCGTGTTGGTGTTGGGCAGTGGTATTGGACTCTATTACTATCTTCGAATAATTTATCGCATGTTTATGCCGGAGAAGCATTCGCAGCCTTATCGGGTCGGCGGAGTAGAGAGTGTCAGTTCCTACGCCGTGCTCGCAATTTTACTATTCTTGTTGCTGCTATTTGGTATCTATCCCGCACCAATCATGTCGATCGTTGCCGCGGCCTCTGCATTCATCTAGGTTTTTTATTTAGGCTCAGCCTGATATCAGATTGCGCTCGCTCGAGGCGTTATTCGAGGTGGTGGATAGTATGTCTGCATTTCTAAAAAAGTATTTCCCACAGTTCGCCGCGCTAACTGTCTTGTTGGTCCTGCTAGCAGTAATCAATCTGGTGACGGTGAATGGCTTGTTGGAGGCGCAACAAGAATTTGATCGACGCAATCTCTATCAGTTCTTCGAAGTAGGCAGCTTTGATAACGATATAGTCCTAGATAGCTATTTACTTCCGGCTGTCGCTGAAGACGAGAAACTTAGCAACCTGCATTTGCTTAACTTGGATAGGGATCGACTTGCCTACATCGCGAGAAAGGATGGAGTGGCTGTTGCCATCGCCGTGCCTGCGATTGCAGAAGATGGATTCAATGGCAAGGTTGACCTGCTAATCGCAGTAGACATGTTCGGTCGTATTAGCGCGGCTCGCGTAATCGAAGACATCAATTCCGAACAACTTTATGGCGTGGTTGATGTTATAGATTCGAAATGGATGAACGAATTCGCCGGGAATAGTATGCGCGACATCTTGCGCCTAAGCTGGCAACCGATTACCGCTGAGAACGAATACGATCAATTCGTAGGGGCATCGATCACACCTAAGTCAGTTGCTAACCAGATATACGATGCGTTGGTGTTCTATCAATCCAATCGAATCGAACTCATGCGCGGAAGTCGAGAAAGCTGAGAGGGCGGAGGAGGTAATATGGCATTCAAGGATCATTTCTCTGGGCATGCGCAAGCCTATGCAGATGCGCGACCTAGCTATCCCGATGAGCTGTTTGAATTTCTGCATTCTCAATGTGAACAACATGATCTGGTTTGGGACTGCGCAACAGGTAATGGGCAAGCAGCGGTGTCACTTGCCAAGACCTTCAAGCGTGTAATTGCGACCGATGGTAGTGCCGAGCAAGTAGAGCAGGCGCAGCCAGCCGAGAATATCGAGTATCGACAGATGACCGCTGAGCAGCCGCTGCTCGAGGCGAATTCCTGTGATTTGGTGACTGTGGCGCAGGCGCTGCACTGGTTCGATACAGATACCTTCTTCGATAACGTTAAAGCCTGTCTTAAGCCTAGTGGTGTTTTGGCGGCGTGGTGCTATGCGGTGCATCATATCAATGACCCAATCGATGCCGTTGTGGAGAAATTGTACGAGGAAATATTGGGCGAGTACTGGCCGCCAGAGCGTCGGTTAGTTGAGCGGCACTATAGGGATATTAGTTTTCCATTCGCGACATGCTTCGAGCGAAAATTCGTCATGGCCCGTGAGTGGAATCTGCAGCAGCTTTGCGGCTACTTCACTTCGTGGTCGGCTCTGCAACGCTATAGGGATAAGAAGGGAAGCGATCCACTGGAGATAGTGATGGAGGATCTTCGTGAGGCATGGGGCATGGATCCCGAGAGGGCACATGTAGTGAGCTGGCCGTTGACGGTGAAGCTCGCAAGATTGTAGAGCCTTGCGATGCTGCGCTGCCTTGGTATTGCGGTCTAATCAGACTATCATTGTGCGTTGGACAGACAGCGAAGGACATTCATGTCTACAAGCAAGATTTCGGTTATTGGTGGTGGTAGTTTCGGCACGGTGATAGCCAATATTACTGCAGAAAATGGCTATGACGTCAGTTTCTGGATGCGAAGTGAAGCCAAGGCTGAGCAACTCAATCGTACTCGCGAAAATTCGCAATACCTACCTAATTACCAGCTCAGCGAGAGAATCGTAGCCACTCCCGATATGGCGGCAGCCGTGAAAGATAGCAGCCTAATCTTTGTCGCCGTCCCGAGCTCGTCTTTCCGTCAGGTCGTAAGAGGCATGGTGCCGCATATTGCAGAGGATGCTGTGCTTGTTAGTACGACGAAGGGAATAGAAAGTGGTAGCTTCGACCTGATGACTCAGATATTGAATCAGGAAGCTCCGAACGCCAGAGTAGGTGTACTAAGTGGCCCGAATCTAGCGGTGGAGATTGCGAAAAAGAATCTCACCGGCACCGTGATTGCGAGCCCAGATGAAGAAGTCCGCGAATTGGTGAAGAGTGCGCTTAAGTCTAAATATTTTCGCGTCTATGCAAATAACGACATGTTTGGTGTAGAGCTAGGTGGTTCGCTTAAAAATATCTATGCAATTATTGCTGGCATAGCGGCTGCTCTTGGTATGGGTCATAACACCAATAGCATGTTAGTGACTCGCGCCTTAACGGAGATGGCCAGGTTTGGAAAGGAGTTAGGTGCCGACCCGATGACGTTCTTGGGTTTGGCGGGCGTAGGTGATCTGGTTGTCACCTGTTCGACCCCGTTGAGTCGGAATTACCGGGTTGGTCTTGCCTTAGGCAAGGGCATCCCCCTAGAAGAAGCGATAGCAGAGTTAGGTCAGGTGGCGGAGGGAGTGAATACGGTTAAGTTGGTGCAAGAGAAAGCCGAAGAGTTAGGAGTCTATATGCCACTGGCCAGTGGGCTATATAAGGTAATTTATGAGAATGATTCTCTTGAGAATATAATTTCATCGTTGATGCTGAGCGAGCAGGCTCTGGATGTAGAGTTCGAAGCAAATGAAGATAAGATTCTTGACTAGCTGCTTACAGAGCGAATTAAACAAAGGGCATTGAACCGATCGTGCCTTTCAAAACATTAGTAGAGGAATATTCATGTCAGATGATCTAAATGAAGTTGCAGATAATATTATTCAGCCATCGGCCTGGATTCGAGTGCTGTTCTTGGCGCTCTTCGCTCTTGCCTCCTACTTTGTTTTACTGCCTTTGATTCTCGTGTTGAGTATCGCGCAAGCGCTGTTCACGCTCATCACTGGCGATACCAATGCCAACTTAAGGTACTTTTCGAGCGCGCTTGAGTTGTATGTCGTGCAGCTCTTCAAGTTCATGACTTATCTTTCCGAAGAAAAACCGTTCCCATTTTCTGACCTTCCCGAAGTAGAAGACGATTCGCTACCAGAGGAGCCGGCTGCAAAGAAAGAGAGCAAGGAGAAAGCGTCCGCTACAAGTACAGCTGCAAAGAAACCTGCTGCCAAGAAACCTGCGGCTAAGAAGACGCCTGTTAAAAAGAAAGTTGCAAAAAAGAAGGCCGCTAAGAAAGCGCCTAAAATTGAAGAGAAGGCAGATGCAGGAAGCGAGGGCGCTAGCGAATCGTAAGCAATACTACGATGAGGAGAGACTTACTAGATGCCAATTTATTTATTACGTCATGCAATAGCAGAAGACAATGCAGCTTCTGACTCTGTAAGAGACTTAACGGCAGAGGGCTTGGCGCAAGCTCGCTCGATTACAGAGAAATTCAAGCAGCATTCCCCGGCGATGGATGCAGTGCTGTGCAGCCCATACAATAGGGCGCAACAGACGGCGTCTGCCGTAATGACACTGTTCCCAGATCTAGCCCTTATCACTGATGAGAGTATAAGACCCGACGGCGATGCCTATGGCGTGTTAGATGCTATTGAGGGGCTTGATGTGCAGCACCTCTTGATTGTTAGCCACAACCCATTCCTGTCTAACTTGCTGTCGGCGATGGTGGATGGCACTATGGAGTCACATCGCTACGTCGCTAACGCGACTCTGCATTGTCTATCGGTGGATGTCGTAGCTCCAGGATGCGCTGAAGTTGTGTACACGCTAGAACCGTAAGAAACCCGTGAGAAATCCATGATTATTTCTACTTATCAATTTGCAAGACGACTCCTACCGTTAGTGATTCTACTGCTTGGTTTTTCCGTAGTGAGCGCTGCGCAATCCGAAGAACTCGTTGTGGGCTTTAGTGATCATAGTCTGATCGCCGGATTCGCTGACTCGGAAATTATTGAGCGAGGATTGCAGAGAGATATCAACTACCGAATCGTCCTGGGTGCTTTGGAGAGAATTCGCGGAGAAGTGATACCGGAAGATTTTGAGAGACTCAGAGGGGATGTCACGAAGATTACCTATGAAGTGTCGCAAGAGTTTACTGGCGAAGATGTCTACGCGTTTTATCAAGATCAGCTAACGGCTAAGAACTATGATGTGCTGTATAGCTGCGGGGGCAGGGAATGCGGTAGCAGTAACTACTGGGCCAACGATATATTTAGAAATCGAATTCTCTACGGGCCGGAACGCAACCAGCATTTTATGGCATTTCGTGCGAACTCTGCTCTGGAGAGCGATCCCTATTTCTCCCTGTATATCATTACTCGTGTTAATAGAAGAATCTATGCCTACCTTGAGATAGTCGAGCCGGCTGGAACTCAGGATCCAGAACAAATTGCGGCGGTAGCAGAGGCAGTAGAGCTGCCGATCGTAGAAGTAGGAAGCGGCGTGTCAGGCTCGAACTTACTGCAGCGATTGCGCGAGCAGGGTAGCGTGGTTCTGCCTGCTTTTAGTTTTCAATCGAATGATCGTTTAACCACGCCAGTCGATGTGGAGTCGCTAGTTAGCGCACTGAATTCTGATCAATCACTTTCTGTATATGTCGTCGCGCACTTGAAACAAGGTGGCCAGTCACTGCAAGAATTAATGCAGCGATCACTGGCAAGAGCGAATTCGCTTAGGCAAGCGTTGATAGCGGCTGGCATTGACGCGCAGCGAATCGAGGCGGCTGGGGTAGGTCCGCTGGCACCTTTTTGCGCCAGTGGAAATTGCGAAGAGCGTGTCGAGATGGTGCTGCGTTAACTGGATTTCGTAGCGCTTCTCTACTTACTTGACTAGAGAGAGAAATTCCGCTCGTGTCGACTGGCTGTTTCTGAATGCGCCCAGCATACAGGACGTGGTCATTACCGAATTTTGCTTCTGAACTCCGCGCATCATCATGCACATATGTTGCGCCTCGATGATAACGGCAGCGCCAGCTGCATGAGTTTTCTCTACGATGCAGTTAGCGATCTCGTTGGTCAGGTTCTCTTGAATCTGTAATCGTCTGGCGAAGACATCAACAACTCTCGCTATCTTTGAGAGGCCAATGACTTTTCCATTGGGAATATATGCCACATGGCACTTTCCTATAAACGGAAGCATGTGATGCTCGCACATCGAGTATAGCTCAATATTTTTTACGATAACCATCTCGTCGGTGTCGGAAGGGAATAAGGCGTTATTGATCACTTCGTCGATATCCATCGAGTAGCCCTGAGTCAAAAACTCCATGGCCTTCGCTGCTCTTTTGGGTGTATCAACCAATCCTGCGCGCGCAGGGTCCTCACCAATTTGTTTGAGGATTTCTAGAAAAGCCTGTTCCATAGTTGTTCACCATTCTGTGGGGTCTGATTGCCGGCGTAGCACGCTGACTTTGCAAGCCGTGAAACGTCGGCCTTGATCTTGCTCTTATCAATACTCGTCTCAACATGAGATTGGCGAGAGATTAGCATATTATTCGCTTGTTGAAGACCCTCTACGCTATTTATTGCGTTGCTGGATTACAATGGCACACCATCGGCTACAATTACTCATTCGAGCTGAAGCAGTTAAAGGAACAAATTGAAAATTGCAGAATATATACAGAAAATGGCTGCTCGCTTGGACTCGGCGGATCTATGTTATGGCCACGGTACCGACAACCCGCTAGATGAGGCCTTCTATCTCATCTATGGTCTGTTAGGAATCGATTTTGCGGATGAGCAGGCGGCGCAGTGCGAGCTTAGCGATGGTGACGAGGCGATGCTCGAGACCGCCCTAAAGCGTAGGATCAACGAACGCGTGCCAACAGCCTATTTGGTAGGGCGCGCCTGGTTCGCTGGGCATGAGTTTTTCTGCGATGAAAGGGCGCTTGTGCCGCGATCCCCATTAGCGGAATTGATCAACGGCGAATTCGAGCCATTGTTACATGAGCCGGCGGGGAAGATCTTAGACCTTTGTACTGGCGGAGGGAGCATCGGCATCGCTACTGCCTTGTTATGGCCTGATTGCGAAGTCGAGCTAGCTGACATTTCTAGAGATGCGTTAGAACTCGCGAAGATGAACATCGCGCTGCATGGCTTAGGAGGCCGGGTTAAAGTGATTGAGAGCGATCTATTCGACACTATCGATTCACGTTACGACCTCATCGTAGCGAATCCGCCCTATGTGCCTGTGGAGGAATACGACGAGTTACCTGCTGAATTTTCCCGAGAGCCTGCTTTGGGGCTCGTTAGCGACGATGCTGGCCTGCAGATACCCCTTAAAATTTTACGCGATTCGGTCGATTACCTGTCTGCAGATGGCCTTTTAGTGATGGAAGTCGGCTATAGCCATCCCCAATTGTCCGAGCGTCTCAAGCAGGTTCCCCTGCTCTGGTTAGAGCTCGAGCGGGGAGGCGAAGGCGTGCTAGCCCTTACGGCTAGGCAATTACAGCAGTACAGAGAACAGTTTAATTAGTGTACAATCGCCTGTTTTTCGGCCCTGCTGTTAGTATCTGCCAGATTTAAATTCTTTATTCGAGTGCTCAGATGTCAGGAAATAGTTTCGGCAAATTATTTACAGTAACCAGCTTTGGTGAAAGCCACGGGCCTGCGCTCGGCTGTGTGGTCGATGGTTGCCCCCCGGGCATGGAGTTGACCGAGGCTGACATGCAGCGTGATCTGAATCGCCGTAAGCCAGGTCAGAGTCGCTTCACGACGCAAAGAAGAGAAGACGATTCGGTGAGGATCCTATCGGGCGTGTTCGAGGGTAAGACTACCGGTACACCCATCGGCCTATTGATAGAGAACACAGACCAGCGCTCAAAAGACTACAGCAAGATCAAAGACCAGTTTCGCCCTGCGCATGCCGACTTCACCTACTGGGAGAAGTATGGAATCCGTGATTATCGGGGCGGTGGACGCGCATCTGCGCGGGAAACAGCTATGCGTGTGGCTGCCGGCGCAATCGCAAAGAAATACCTACTCGAGACCTGCGGCACGCTGATTCGAGGATATCTCAGTCAGCTGGGGCCGATAGCCATCGATTCAGTGGACTATGACGAAGTGGAGAACAACCCATTCTTCTGTCCGGACGCCTCGAAGGTGCTGGAGATGGAGCAATATATGGCCGCTCTGAGCAAAGAAGGTAACTCGATAGGCGCTAGAATCAATGTCTGCGCTACGAATGTGCCGGTAGGGCTAGGTGAGCCTATCTTCGACCGCCTAGATGCGGACATCGCGAAGGCGTTGATGAGCATTAATGCCGTCAAGGGTGTCGAGATTGGCGCGGGTTTCGAATCCGTCACTCAGAAGGGTAGCGAACATCGCGACGAGATTACGCCAGAGGGTTTCGAAGGCAATAATGCTGGAGGAGTGCTCGGTGGTATATCGAGCGGTCAGGATATCGTCGCCAGCATTGCGCTGAAGCCTACATCTAGCATTCGCCTGCCTGGTAAGTCGATAAATATCAAGGGTGAGGCCGATGAGGTAATAACCACAGGCCGTCATGATCCCTGCGTCGGCATTCGCGCCACGCCAATCGCCGAAGCAATGCTTGCCTTGGTGTTAATGGATCATTTATTGCGGGATCGCGGTCAGATTGGCAAGGCTCGTACGACGAGTGGCACGTTAATCTAGAGCAAGATTTTCTTCTGACATTATTGTATAAATCGTTTTAGATCAGATAGTTAAACAAGTTAATCAATTTAAAACATGAAAGCTGTTAAGTCAGTATTGGTGAGCAAATGAGCAGTAAAACGCTATATGACAAGATCTGGGAAACCCATCTAGTATCAGAAAGAGAAGATGGCACAGCCCTGATTTATATCGATCGTCATCTGATCCATGAAGTGACCTCACCACAGGCTTTTGAAGGCTTGCGTCTGGCTGGACGCCGTCCATGGCGGGCCGATGCGAATTTCGCGACGCCTGACCATAATATTCCCACTACCACTGAAGAGCGGAAGCAAGGTTTAGAGGGCATTAAGGACCCGGTTTCGAAGATTCAGGTCCGCACGCTAGACGATAACTGCGCCGAATTCGGCATTTTCGAGCTCAAGATGACCGATGACCGTCAAGGTATCGTGCATGTTGTCGGGCCAGAACAGGGCGCCACGCTGCCCGGTATGGCGATTGTCTGTGGCGACTCGCATACCTCGACTCACGGGGCTCTAGGCGCCTTGGCACACGGTATCGGCACTTCTGAGGTGGAGCACGTTCTCGCCACTCAGTGCCTAATGCAGAAGAAGGCCAAGAACATGCTCGTTCGTGTAGATGGTCAGTTGAAGCCAGGGTGCACAGCGAAAGACATCGTGCTCGCGATAATCGGTAAGATCGGCACGGCCGGTGGCACCGGGTTTACCATCGAATTCGGTGGAGAGGCTATCCAGGCGCTATCTGTAGAGGGTCGAATGACCGTCTGCAACATGGCTATCGAGGCTGGAGCGAGAGCGGGCCTGATCGCTGTCGACGAGAAAACTCTGGATTACATCAAGGGCAGACCTTTCGCGCCAAGTGGCGAGTTATGGGAGCAGGCGGCGCAGTCCTGGCGCGGCTTGGTAAGCGATGACGACGCCACATTCGACGAGATCGTCGTGTTAAAGGCGGCAGACATCGAGCCACAGGTTACTTGGGGCACTTCGCCAGAGATGGTGGCTCCGATTTCCGGACAGGTGCCTGATCCGGCGCAGGAAACAGATGAGACGAAGCGCGGAAATATTCAGCAAGCCCTTGAATATATGGGCTTAAAGGGCGGAACTGCGATCAAGGACATAAAGCTGGACTGCATATTCATCGGTTCATGTACGAATTCACGTATCGAAGACCTGCGTGCAGCGGCAGATGTAGTAAAAGGCAAGAAAGTTGCTAGCAGCGTAGAGGTAGCTATGGTCGTGCCGGGCTCGGGTCTGGTTAAGAAGCAGGCAGAAGCCGAGGGCTTGGATACGATATTCATCCAGGCTGGGCTGGAGTGGCGTGAACCAGGCTGTTCAATGTGTCTGGCCATGAATGCAGACCAGCTAGGCGAGGGGAAGCACTGCGCATCCACCTCTAATCGTAATTTCGAAGGGCGGCAGGGATTCGGCGGGCGTACACACCTCGTCAGCCCGGCAATGGCAGCGGCTGCTGCTATAGCAGGACACTTCGTCGATATTAGAGAGTTAGCTTAAAGCCTTCTAAAACAAAAAGTTAAGAGACAAACATGAATAAATTTATAGTAGAGAAGGGTGTAGTACTGCCACTGGATCGTGGAAACGTGGATACGGACTTCATCATCCCTAAGCAGTTCCTGAAATCCATTAAGCGGACTGGCTTTGGTGTAAACCTGTTCGATGAGCATCGCTATCTGGATAAGGGTCTGCCGGACACTGACAATAGCCACAGGCCAATAAATCCGGACTTTGTACTCAATCAGCCGCGCTATATGGGCGCCAAAGTTCTGCTAGCTAAGGATAACTTCGGCTGTGGTTCAAGTCGTGAACACGCTCCTTGGGCGCTAGAAGACTACGGTTTTCGCGCGATCTTGGCGCCCAGCTATGCCGATATCTTTTTCAATAACTGCTTCAAGAACGGCTTGCTGCCTATCGTTCTCGACAAGGCCATTATTACAGGGCTTTTCACAGAGGTTGAGGCAAATGAGGGCTACCAGTTAGAGGTGGATCTAGAGCAACAAACCATCCTCAAGCCCGACGGCTCTACAATTGAATTCTCTGTGGATGCGTTCCGTAAGAACTGCTTGCTGAATGGCCTAGACGATATCGGGCTTACCCTCGAAGAGTCAGAAACCATACGTAGCTTCGAGGAAAGCTGGCGCAGCTCGGCACCTTGGTATTTCACGACGACCAGCGCGACTACGAATTAGGCCCCCAGATAGGTTAGCAACTTATCGCAGCGGCGCTATTCGCTAGCCGTCTATGTGCAATAATATCATTTATTTCAAGAGTTTAGAGAGAAACGTATGACTAACTACAATGTAGCAGTGGTAGGTGCCACTGGCGCGGTAGGGGAAACTTTGCTGAGCATCCTAGAGGAACGCAATTTCCCAGTAGATCAAATATTCGCCCTAGCCAGTGAGCGCTCTGCCGGGAACACAGTGATGTTCAACGGTAAGCCACTCATGGTGACTGATCTAGCAGAGTTCGATTTCAGTCAGGCCCAGATCGGCCTGTTCTCCGCCGGCGGCAGTGTTTCAGCTGAATACGCCCCTAAGGCAGGCGAGGCGGGCTGTATTGTGATCGATAACACCTCACATTTTCGCTATGACGACGATATTCCGCTAGTAATACCCGAGGTAAACCCTGGCGCGATAGCGCAATACACGAACCGCAACATCATCGCAAACCCCAATTGCTCTACGATCCAGATGCTAGTGGCGCTGAAGCCGATTCATGATGCGGTTGGTATTAAACGCATCTGTGTCTCTACCTACCAGGCTGTTTCCGGCTCTGGCAACAGCGCTGTGAAGGAGCTCGCGAAGCAGACGGGCGAGCTATTGAATGGCCGCGAGGCTGAATGCAAGGTATATCCACGGCAGATAGCGTTTAACGCGCTGCCACAGATCGATGTCTTCATGGAGAACGGCTATACCAAGGAAGAGATGAAGATGGTCTGGGAGACACAGAAGATTTTCGCTGATGACAGCATTCAAGTTAGTGCGACCTGTGTCCGCGTACCGGTGTTCTACGGGCATTCCGAGGCGGTGCAGATAGAGACTCATAAGCCTATTAGCGAGGCGGACGTACGTGACTTATTGGCGAATGCTGCTGGCATTACGGTGATAGATGAGCGAAAAGATGGTGGATATCCTACAGCAGTGCATGATTCTGCGGGCCAGGACGCAGTTTTTGTCGGCAGAATTCGGCAGGATATCTCAATACCCAATGGTATTAGCCTTTGGGTGGTTGCCGATAACGTGCGAAAGGGAGCGGCTCTCAACTCAGTACAGATAGCCGAAGAGTTGATAAAAAGCTATTTATAATGAATACTTGCAGACGGTAGTGAAGAAACAATCTCAATATGTTTGCAATATCGATAGTAGTGTTCACTAACCGGATATGCTGGTCTAGAGAGTCATAAAAGGAGTTGGCTTTGCTTATGTTTAGCAATGCTAGCGACCTGGTGAGAGAAAAAGGGACTATGCTACGTAAAATCGTCGTCATCCTGACCATGCTGCTTTGCAGTATGGCGACACAGCTGTACGCCTTAGGGCTAGGCACCGTCACTGTAGAGTCCTCGCTCAACCAGCCACTGCGTATGCGCATAGAATTGCTTCAGTTAGGCGATGCGCGGCTGCAAGATATTCGTGTTTCGATAGCCTCGGGCGCGGATTTTGAGCGCTTCAACATCGAGCGCGATAGTTTCCTTTCTAATATCGGTTTCAGCGTTGAGTCTGCAGGGCAGGGCAACGTAATAATTCTTACCTCCTCGCAAATCGTCCGCGAGCCTTATCTAAGCTTTATCCTTGATACACGCTGGCCTAATGGTCGACTGCTTAGCGAGCACACGATCCTATTGGATCTTCCTGTGTTCGACGACCAGCAATCGAATGCTGAGATTAGACAGCCGATAAGCCCAATTTTACGCCCACCTACTAGCGCTCAAGTGACTGATGACCAGCCATTTGTAGAGTCGCAGGCGGCACCTTCTGTGTCTGCGCCGAGTTCAACAAGTTCTGCTGCAAACCTACAGCCCGAAGTTATATCTCCGGAGCCTGAAGTCGGGGAAGAAGTGGCGGAGCAGGATCAGACTGAGCCAGAGCCAGAAGAATCCGCACCGGAACTCGAAACTGCCGTTGCTGTTGAAGAAGAGCAGGTACTTGCTGAAGAAGAGCCTGCAGTAGACGATCCTGTAGAAGAAGTTGTAGCGACAGAGCCAGAAGTCATCGAGGCCGCCGCAGACCCAGTCGAGCCTGAGCCTGAAGTTGTCGAGCCAGAAACTATAGAAACAGATAGCAACGACACACTTTCCGACATCGCCCAACAAGTTAGACCAAACACCGTAGTGTCCATACAGCAAACCATGTTGGCGCTTCAGGAGCTGAATCCCGATGCCTTCGCAGATGGCAACATCAATAGACTACGCAGTGGTCAGGTTCTGCGTGTTCCGACCCTAGCAGAGATACAGTCGATCGATCCTCGCGATGCGGTTGACGAAGTAACGCGCCAGAATCAAGATTTTGCTGAAGTTGATGTTCAGCCGCTAGCAGCGCCATCTAATGCCACGCCAGATCAAGATGATCAGCCGCAGGGTCAGCTGAGCGTAGTGAGCGCAGACGATGCGATCGATGCAAGTAGTCGCGCCGCAGGATTAGGTGATGCCGAGAACGAAGCGCTCGATCAGCGTATTGTTGAATTAGAAGCACTGCTAGTGCAGCGTTCCGAAGAAGCCGATCGCGCAAGAATAGAGCGCGAAGAATTAGATTCCCGTATGGCCGATCTCGAGTCACAGATCGCCGCCGCACAAGAGATTATTCGGCTGCAAGATCTTCAGTTAGCACAATTGCAAGAGTCGCTTAATGCAGCCGCTGCTGATGCGCAACTAATAGCACAGCAGCAGGCGATCCAGGATTCCGCCGCCGCAGAAGCCGTTCTGCCGGTAGACTCGCCGTCCAATTTAGTTGATGACGTGATGCGCATACTAACGGGTAATAGCATATTCATACTCTTCGGTATTGTTCTGGTCATCTTGCTACTGGTCGTGCTGATGCTGCGCAGAAATCGCGCTGCGAAGACAGACGATCACGACATCGATGAAATAGCAGGGCAGGGTTTCGATGCTGACGCTGAAGATGCCAGCACCGAAGATTCAGAGAAGGATGAGGCTGCCACAGAATTTCAAGACTATGATCCATCTGATTTAGATAGTGAGCTTGATGACATCATTGGCGTCGCCGATGATGCGGAGAGCACAGATGACGAAGAAGAGGACGCGCCTGACGAAGGACCACAGCTAGACGTAATCTCAATTGTTGATCAGCTAATCGGCGAGCAGCAGTATCGTCGCGCATTAAGCATGCTAAATACCTCGCTTCAAGAGCAAGGCGACAACGAAGAAGTTAGGGCAAAGATTGCTGTAGTTGAAGGTTTGCTAGAAGCGGAGGAAGTTGAGCAGCGCGAAGACGACGAAACTGCTAAGGCAGAAGCGGCAGCTAGTCGCGAGTCTGAGACCAAATCTTTCCTAGATGACTTAGGGATCGATCTGGACTCCTTCGATTATGACGACGATGCTAGTGAGCCTGAAGATGTGGCTATGATGTTCGACCTTGGCGGCGATGACGATGCTAGTGAAAGCAGTGCAGACGAGCTCGTAGCAGATGAGGGCTCAGTAGACGAAGCTGAAACATTCGAGTTTGATTTAGATAGCGATTCGAACGCGGTAGAGAGTGAAGCTAAAGATCCCGAAGATCTAGATATCGATACCTTAGAGTTCGACACAGATGCAGTCGAAGAAGTTACTGCCGATGTGGTAACTGATGAAGATGAAGAAATAGATTTAGAGACGTTCTCATTCGACGCGGACGCAGCAGCGAGTATCACGCAAGCAGCTGAGGCTACCGATGATAGTGTAGCGGTTGAAGAAGACCCCAACGCAGTTGAATTTTCCTTCGATAAGGGCGAGATTGACGACGCTGAAGCGCCTGAGCCAGCAAGTAACGAAGAGGTTGAGACATTTGATTTCGACCTAGACGATGATGCTGGTGATACTGTTCTCGAAAAACCAAATACTGAAGTGACTTCTAATACCGAAGACGATGTAGAAGACTTCGACTTTGATCTTGATGAGTTCGATGTTGAGCCGGCCAAAGACGAGGCAGCGGCAAGCGTTGCTGACGCAGATGACGACTTCCTAGACTTGGGCGCGGAAGAACAAGGGAAAGCCGCAGAGACAGTAACCAATGACGACGAGATCGAATTTGATTTCGACGCTGACGATGAGCCCACAAATAGCGATAGAATCAGTGAAGCCTCTGACGATGACGACCTCGAATTCTTATCCGATGACGACGTTGAGATTGAGTCTGTCGATGATATAGAAGAAGTCGACAGGCTGTCCGATGATGACGAAACGGCGACTAAGTTAGAACTCGCGTACGCCTATCAGAAGATGGGAGATATGGTTGGAGCTAAGGAAATCTTGCAGGAAGTCATCAAGGAAGGCTCCGACGCTCAGATAGAAGAAGCCAGAAAGTTACTCGGATCACTAGACGGCAAGTCAGACTAGTTGTCTTTTACTTGCTTGCGCAAACCTGCGTCGACTTGATCCGTGTCAACTCCCGAACAAGCCATCCCGAATAATCACCGCATAGCGTTAGGCATCGAATACGATGGTTCTACGTATTCAGGTTGGCAGAAACAAAAATTTCCACAGCAAGAAACCGTGCAGGAATACGTTGAAACCGCGCTAAGTAAAGTCGCGGACAGAGACGTAGTAGTGAGTTGTGCTGGCAGGACAGATGCCGGTGTTCATGCTACTTGCCAGGTAGTTCATTTTGACACTGAAATTGACAGAGGGGCCAAGGCTTGGACGCAGGGCGTAAACAGCATGCTGCCAAGAACTATTCGGGTCGTGTGGTCACGGACGCAGGAAGATGATTTTCACGCTCGTTTTAGCGCGCTGTCCAGACGCTATCTCTATCTGATTTACCGTCGCGAAACGCAATCTGCAATGTTGCATGGCAGAGCGACTTATATTCGCAGGGAGTTGGATGAAGTCTCGATGCATTTGGCGGCGCAGCACTTTCTTGGTGAGCAGGATTTTACGTCCTTTCGCGCTGCCGGTTGTCAATCGAAGACCGCGATGCGCAATGTTATGCATGCGAATATCTATCGCCGTGGTGGCTTTCTCATCTTCGATGTTAAGGCGAATGCATTCCTACAACACATGGTACGTAATATGGTGGGGTCCTTGCTGCAAATTGGCAGGGGCGATAAAGACCCAGCTTGGATCGCCGAGCTATTGTCGCTACAGGATAGGGCGCGGGCAGCCCCTACGGCCTTACCACACGGGCTCTATCTGGTTGGCGTTGAATACCCCGAGAGTTGCGACTTGCCCAGCGAGTTCTCGCCGCCAGATCTGCTGCTGGCAATCTAAAATGCAGGTTACGTCGTAGGGTAAGTTTTTGGTCTCCTCGATAGTCGGGAATCTGTTGATTTGCTAGAATACGTTTCTTTCACCAATCTCTAGACTCACCTTGCAAAAATTCTGGATTAAAATTTGTGGTATTACGCAGGCGCAGGACGCCTTGCAGGCGGCCGAGCTCGGAGTGGACGCTATTGGTGTGGTTTTGTACCCCAAAAGCTCGCGTGCTGTGTCAGTAGATGCCTTGGCAGGCATAGTAGCGAATGTGCGAGAGCGGGTAACGGTGGTGGCATTGTTCGTCAACCCTGAGCCCGATTTAGTAAGGCAAGCTCTGGCTACCCAGTCTGTGGACTTGCTGCAATTTCACGGCGACGAGACTGCCGAGTTTTGTGAACAATTTAATATGCCTTATATGAAGGCCGTCGCGGTCAGAGCAGACAGCGATTTGAAGTCAGCGCTAGCGGCTTACGAATCCGCTCAGTTCATTCTGCTAGATAGCTATGATCCGGTAATGCCTGGCGGGACCGGGAAGACATTCGATTGGGACAAGGTTAGCGAGCTAACCGAGCAGCAGCAGGCGCGCCTAGTTCTCGCCGGTGGGCTGCGGCCAGATAATGTAAGAGAGGCAATCGAGATCGTTCATCCTTTCGGCGTCGATGTGAGTAGTGGTGTCGAGGCGAGTAAAGGAATTAAAGACCATAACAAGATGAAATTATTTGTCGAAGGAGTAAGAGCAAGTGGCTAAGCTTGAAGAGTCCGCTGCTGTAGTTGATCCAGCTGTGTTCGATGGGCCTGATGCGTCAGGACATTTCGGCCCCTATGGGGGCGTGTTCGTTGGCGAAACGCTGATCGCGGCAGTCGAAGAGTTGGCAGAAGTGTATGAGAAGTTATCGGCTGATAAGAATTTCTGGGCCGAATATGACTCTGAGTTAAAGCATTATGTAGGCAGACCTTCGCCACTGTATTTCGCGGAGCGTCTAACCGATTCCGCTGGTGGTGCGAAGATTTATCTGAAACGTGAAGACTTAAATCATACCGGTGCGCACAAGGTTAACAATACGATTGGTCAGGCACTCCTGGCTAAGCACATGGGCAAGACGCGAATTATCGCGGAGACAGGGGCGGGGCAGCACGGCGTGGCCAGCGCAACCGTTGCGGCCAAGCTCGGCTTAGAATGTCATGTCTATATGGGTGCTGAAGATATTGTTCGGCAGGCGCCGAATGTCTATCGTATGAAGCTTTTGGGTGCGAACGTGATATCCGTTGAGTCGGGTTCGCGAACTCTAAAAGACGCGATGAACGAAGCCCTGCGCGACTGGGCCACGAATGTTGATAACACTTATTATATTATCGGCACCGTTGCCGGTCCGCATCCCTATCCAAAATTGGTGCGCGATTTTCAATGTGTTATCGGAAGAGAAGCGCGCGAACAATCGCTTGAACAGATTGGCAAACTACCCGATGCGTTGGTTGCATGCGTGGGTGGCGGTTCCAATGCCATTGGTTTATTTCATCCGTTTCTAAAAGATGAGGCCGTCGCGATGTACGGAGTCGAGGCGGGCGGCCATGGTTTGGACACTGGTCAGCATGCAGCTCCTTTGAGTTCAGGATGTTCGCCAGGCGTATTGCATGGCAATAGAACGTATTTAATGTCAGATGAAGCAGGTCAGGTCTTAGAGACGCATTCGATCTCTGCCGGCTTGGATTATCCAGGCGTAGGGCCCGAGCATTCCTGGTTGAAAGATATGAAACGAGTTAACTATGTGGATGCAACCGATGACGAGGCCTTGAAGGCATTTCATCAACTCACACGACTCGAAGGCATTATTCCCGCATTGGAGTCCAGCCACGCAGTTGCCTATGCAATGAAGCTTGCAGCGACTCTTCCACGGGACAAAAATATCGTTGTCAATCTGTCGGGACGCGGCGATAAGGATATTGAAACGGTAGCTAAGATTGAGGGGATTGAGCTGTAGGGTTTCTGTAGACCCTGCTCGGACAATAACGATGAGTAACGCACAATAAAATCTGTAGTTAAAGGATTCCCAGGAAAGGCATGAGTAGAATAAATGAAATCGCAGAGAAGGCTGCTGCAGCAAATAGGAAGCTTCTAATTCCCTATCTGGTTGCGGGCGATCCGAATCTGCAAACAACGAGTGCGTTAATGCATAAGTTGGTCGAGCAGGGTGCCGACATCATTGAGCTTGGCATACCCTTTAGCGATCCTTCATCTGACGGGCCGGTTATTCAGCGTGGCGTCGAGCGCGCTCTAGCGAAGGGGACCACCCTAAAGCAGGTTCTAAAGTTGGTGGCGCAGTTTAGAGAGACCGACGCCGATACTGGCATCGTGTTAATGGGCTACCTGAACCCGATCGAAATAATGGGCTACAAAACCTTTGCAGAGGCAGCGAGTGCCTCTGGCGTTGATGGTGTGTTGACCGTCGATCTGCCGCCAATGGAGGCAGACGAACTGAATGCGGTGATGCGCGCTGCTGATGTAGACACGATATTCCTAGTGGCGCCAACGACACGAGAAGAGCGCGTTGCGAGTATTATCGAACACTGTCGCGGCTATCTCTACTATGTGTCATTGAAAGGCGTTACCGGTGCCGTATTGATAGACTACGACTCAGTGTCCGCGAACATAAATAAGCTGCGTGCGCTGACCGAACTACCGATAGTTATCGGTTTCGGTATCAAAGATGCCGAAAGTGCCGCAGCCATGGGTGAGCTGGCGGATGGTGTAATTATAGGCAGCGCTTTGGTTGAAAAAATTGCTCTACTGGCCGATCAAGTAGAACATGAGTCAGAGCTGCTCGAGGACACCATAAAAGTGATCTCTGAAGCTAGAGAAGCCTTAGACAAACTAGTGTAATATCCTTACTTGACTGCCTAGACGGACCGAAGAATGAGCTGGATAGATAAAATTTTACCTTCGATAGCAATCGCTCCAAAGGACGCGAAAAAGTCGACTGTGCCCGAGGGTACCTGGAAGCAATGCCCACGTTGCGATGCGATGCTCTACAAGAAGTCGCTTAGCGAAAACTACGATGTATGCCCCAAGTGTGAGCACCATCTGCGCATCACCGCTAGGCGCCGCATCGAGCTATTTTTGGATGCCGGCGATCAGATCGAGCTAAATGCCGACATGGAGCCAGTTGATCTACTGAAATTCAAGGATCGAAAGAAATACAAAGATAGGATCAGTGCGGCACAGAAGAGCACAGGCGAGAAAGATGCCCTTATCGTCGTCAAAGGCAAGGTCAATAATATTCCTGTTATCGCGGCGGCTTTCGAGTTCAGCTTTATCGGGGGTTCTATGGGTGCAGTGGTTGGCGAAAAATTTACCCAGGCAGTGAATACCTGTATAGAAGAGAAGCTACCACTCGTGTGTTTCTCCACCAGTGGTGGCGCGCGCATGCAGGAAGCGCTTATCTCGCTTATGCAGATGCCGAAAACGTCAGCCGCTTTGGCAAAATTGAAGCGAAATTCCTTACCCTATATCTCGGTTCTCGTTGACCCGGTCTATGGCGGCGTATCAGCAAGTCTAGCGATGCTCGGCGATGTGAATATTGCCGAGCCTAATGCACTGGTTGGTTTTACCGGCCCCGATGTTATAAGACAGACGGTGCGAGTAAAGCTACCCGAAGGCTTTCAGCGCAGCGAATTCTTGCTTGAGAACGGGGCTATCGACATGATTGTTCACCGCAAAAATCTGCGTGGCAAAATTTCGTCGATACTCGAAAAATTCCTTTATTACAGAAACACCGCCTCTAACCTACAGAGCTAAAGCAATGCCCGGCAAAGGTAGTTCTCTTGAGAGCTGGTTGCAGTATATTTCTAGCGTACATCCACGCGAGATCGAACTTGGCCTCGGCCGGAGTCAAAGAGTTGCGGCTAATCTGGGCTTAGGCAAGCCCGCACCCCTAGTCGTCACTGTTGCTGGTACCAATGGCAAGGGCTCTTGCGTGGCGACGATGGAAGCTATCCTGCAGCAGGCAGGGTACAAGACAGGCTGCTATACCTCCCCGCATATTCATGTCTTCAACGAACGTATTCGCATTAATGCCATCAACGCCCTTGATGAGTCTCTGATTTCTGCATTCGAAGCTATCGATGAAGCGAGAAACGGCGAAACTCTGAGCTACTTCGAATTCGCCACCCTGGCGGGCCTTTTCCTGTTACGGGAGAACAATGTCGACGTAGCGCTGTTAGAGGTCGGCCTGGGCGGCCGTCTCGACGCAGTTAACATCGTCGATGCGGATGTCGCTGTGATTAGCAGCATAGGGTTAGATCACACCGATTGGTTGGGTAACGACATCGAATCTATCGCCGCCGAGAAGGCGGGTATTATGAGGTGCAAAATACCTACTGTATTTGGTGGCGAACACCCACCCAACGCAATTATCGAAACGGCGCAGGAGCTTGATTCGCCTCTGCTTATAAGTGGTCATGATTTTCACGCGGAGGAAGACGCGACGAATGGCTCCTGGCGTTGGAGAGGGCAAGATAGGGAGTCAACGCCAGTAAACTGGCCGGATCTTCCCATTCCGAGCCTCATGCTAGGTAATGTAGCTGCCAGCTTACAGGCCTTGAAGCTATTACCCATAAGCCTTGAGGTTGAGCCGGTCGCTGCTGCGCTGAACGGGCTAGGACTCGCGGGTCGCTTCGATAAGCGTAAGGATTTGAGCAATGGCCGCACAGTAATTTTCGATGTGGCCCATAACCCCGATGCCATGCAGCAGCTCGCCATTCGTTTGCAGAGCTACAAGGCCCAGAATCAGGAGGCTAGTCGCATCGCCGTAGTGCTGGCGGTGATGGCAGATAAAGATGTGCCAGGAATGATCACAGCCTTAGAATACTGCGTAGACATCTGGTATATTGCGCAGGTCGATGAGGCCCGCAGTATGGCCGCATATGAAGTGGCACAAACCATGAAAAGCGTGGGAATTTCGTCCGATCAGGGGCGTATCTTGGAATTCGACAGCGTCGAGTCGGCTTATAGAGCCGCCTGCGACCAAACCGAAGCTGAGGACGCTGTCCTAGTGACAGGCTCGTTCTTTACCGTCGCAGCAGTTCATGGGCTCACTGAGTAGGCTTGAAGAGCTAGTTTTAGCAGCAAACAAGCGATCTTATTAATATTGAGGTACACGGCTTGAACCAGGGCGCCAAACAACGAATTGTCGGTACTGTCGTGCTACTCGCCCTAGCCTTAATATTTCTGCCCATCATTTTTGATGGCCAGGGCAGCTACCAAGCTCCCGTTAGCAGCCGTATCCCAGTAACTCCCATTATCTCTATACTTCCCGAACCTATTCAGTCGCGACCGGTTATCGTTGGCAATGTCGAGACAGTTGAGTCAGAAACCTCCACGACGGTATCCCTCATAGAAGAAGTCATCGAGCCTGTCGAGGAGTCCACCGTAGCTAACGCTATCGAGGAGCCCACTAACGATGTCGAAATTACTGAATCTGCCGCCATCTTTACTCGCGAAGTACCGCAGCTTAGCGATGCGGGCTTGCCGCAGGGCTGGGTTGTTCGCCTCGGATCCTTTTCAGATAGCGAGAACGCCAGCAACCTAGTGACGAGATTGCAGGACGCGGGCTACAAGGCTTATAGCCGCACTATGCGCAGCGATCAAGGGGCTCTCACTGGAGTATTCGTCGGTCCTTGGTTGGATCGGGGGCAGGTCAACGAATACCAGCAGAAGCTGCAAGAAGAATTTAGTTTGGCGGGTCTGGTAGTTCGTTACGAGCTAGAGCGACTTTAGCGGGTTATTGATTAACAAATGGCATTCAATCAAGTCGATATAGTCATTCTGATAATCACGGTGCTCTCGTCGGCATTCGGCCTGTGGCGGGGGCTGATCAAGGAAGTACTTTCATTGTTGACCTGGATCGCAGCTTTGCTGGTGTCTAGAGTATACAGTGAGCCTCTCGCTGGATTGATGACGGGCCTGATAGAGAACGATGGTATTCGCTACGTGAGCGCGTTTGCCCTACTGTTCGTCATTGTGATGATGTTTGGAACGTTTCTAAATTTCCTTATGTCGAAATTACTTAACGTCACCGGCTTGAAGTTGGCCGACCGTTTACTGGGTGCCGTCTTTGGCGTGGCAAGAGGTGTGATAATCGTGTTGGTGATTTTGTTTATTACTAGCATGTTCGTTTCGGAAACTGAGTTGTGGCAGCAATCGCAGTTGATTCCATTCGGGATGGACTTGATTGAAAAGTCACAGGTTTTCATCGGGGATATGAATAGCGTCAGTCCGACGCCTTAAATACTGTTAATCGCGGAGCGTACTATGTGTGGATTGGTAGGTGTGGTTGCTAGTAAAGATGCAGGTGTCTGTCTCTATGACACATTAACAGTGCTGCAGCACCGAGGTCAGGATGCGGCAGGCATCATGACAAGCGATGACGGCAAGCTAAATCTCCGTAAAGACAACGGCCTGGTAAAGGACGTGTTCCGCACCCGACATATGCGCAGGCTGACCGGTAATATGGGTATCGGCCATGTGCGTTATCCCACCGCCGGCGGCTCCAGCCCCGCGCTCGCACAACCGTTCTATGTAAATTCGCCCTATGGCCTCTGCCTCGCCCACAATGGCAACCTAACTAACAGTAAAGAACTCAGCCGCGACCTTTTCAAAGAAGACCTTCGTCATATCAATACCGACTCCGATTCGGAAGTATTACTGAATATATTTGCTCACGAATTGCAACGCCGCAATAAGATGAAGCCGCTACCCGAAGATGTATTCGCTGCGGTTGCCGGTGTTCATAATCGCTGTCGTGGCGGTTTCGTCGCCATCGTCATGCTATCTGGCTATGGCATAGTAGGCTTTAGGGACAGAAATGGTATCCGCCCGCTAGTATTCGGTATCCGGGAATCAGAGAGCGGCAAAAAAGAATACATGATCGCCTCTGAGAGCGTGGCCCTCGACTCGCAGGGATTTACACTAGTGCGCGATGTCGCTCCTGGCGAGGCGGTTTACATAGACATTGATGGTGAGTTGCATACTCAGCTGTGCACCGAGCCGGGCGTACATACGCCGTGCATATTCGAACACGTCTACTTCGCACGTCCTGATTCATTAATGGATGGCATATCGGTCTATAAGGCGCGCATGCGCATGGGCGAGCGCCTTGCGGATAAGATCGAGCGAATCAGGCCTGCGCATGATATCGACGTGATAATTCCGATCCCGGACACTAGCCGTACAGCGGCTCTGGAATTGGCAAATCGTCTTGGTCTGAAGTTTCGTGAAGGCTTCGTGAAGAATCGCTATATCGGTCGTACGTTTATCATGCCAGGACAGAGTCAGCGCAAGAAGA